>WFLX010081153.1_pt1 | contig 15329 bp, 10 predicted proteins | sample 4967041 | NCBI WGS metagenome assembly WFLX01 (sample SAMN12857096, study PRJNA449069) | gut metagenome | isolation source: stool from male and female vole | host: Microtus ochrogaster | place: USA:Florida | collected 2017 | reverse complement strand
TATAGGAAGGGCCACTACCGAATCGCGCATCTTACCCTCGGGCCGAAAATAGCGTTCTAAAGCACCATTTGATAAAATTTGTTCAACAAAACGCATTATTGTCTGAAAATCATTGTTCAGAACTGCATCATGACGGAACTTAGAAACAAATTTTTCAAATTCGCTCTTATCATCCGAAAGGAATTGAATAGTGTACATAGTGCAGCTTTCACTGCTGTTAACTAAAAGGAGTTCAACTTCGCTCATGGTTAAAAATCTATATTTTAATAACGCAAAGTTACGGAAAAAATTTGACATATATGTAAAATATTGGGGAAATTTTGGCTGTGAGGCCAAACATTACACTAAATTTTTCGTAACTTTGCAGTGCTTATGAAAAGAAAAATCTGCATTACCGGTGCTACCGGAACCATGGGAATGGCAACTCTCAAGCAGTTGGCGCCCCGCTCAGTAAGATTCGACATAACCGTTCTTGCGCGTCCTTCGAAACGCAACCGCAAGAAACTCAAACCGTTTATGAAGCTCGATGGCTTCAAGGTTGTGTGGGGTGATCTTACCAACCTCAACGATGTTAAGGCAGCAGCCGGCGATGCCGATTACGTTCTTCATCTTGGCGGCATGGTTTCTCCGTCGGCCGACTGGTATCCTGAAAAGACTTTGAAAGTCAACGTTGAAGCCGCGCGCAACGTTGCCCGCGCCGTTCTCGAAGGCTCGAAGCCCGACACCGCAAAGGTTGTTTACATCGGTTCCGTGGCTGAGCTTGGCGACCGCCGTCCGCCCCACCACTGGGGACGTACCGGCGACCCGCTGATGCCCTCGGTGGCCGACGCATACGCCGTTTCAAAAATCGAGGCCGAAAAGGCAATTGTTGATTCCGGGCTTAAAAACTGGGTTGTATTGCGCCAAACCGGCATTCTCTATCCGGGCCTTCTGCTTAAAGGCAGCGACCCGATTTCGTTTCACGTGCCGCTGCGCGGCATGCTCGAATGGGCTACCGACGAAGACTCGGGCCGACTTATGGCCAACGTTTGCGAGGCCAATGTGCCCAAAGAATTCTGGAATAAGTTTTATAACATCGGTTCCGGCGAAAGTTTCCGCCTGACCAACTACGAGTTTGAGCAACTGCTGCTTCAGGCCCTCGGCTGTCCGTCGCCCGAAAAGGTTTTCAACCCCGAGTGGTTCGCAACGCAGAACTTCCACGGCCAATGGTATCGCGACTCAGACCGCCTAGAAGAACTGGTGCATTTCCGCAGCAACGAAACGTGCGACGCCTATTTCCGCCGTATGCGCCGCATGTCGCCCTGGTATTTCCGTCTGGCTCCACTTGCTCCGGCCTTCCTGATTAAGGCAATGATGAAACTCGTTGCCAAACGCAAGACCCTCGGCACCCTATGGTGGCTTGAAAACAACGACGAACGCCGCATCAACGCCCACTTCGGCTCGCGCGAAGAGCAGGCAGCCATTCCCGGATGGAAAGAACAAACCCCCGAGCTGGCAAAATATCCGGCCGGAGAGCCGCGCGGCCATCGTCTTCCTCCGGCCGACAAGGGGCTTGACCACGGCTACAATGAGTCGAAGCCCGCGTCGGAATGGACCTTGGCCGACATGCAGCAGAAAGCCGCTTTCCAAGGGGGTAAATGCCTGTCGGAAACCATGGTGAGGGGCGACGTTGCAACGCCTCTGCTCTGGCAGTGCGGCGAATGCGGCGAAAAATTCAGCGGTTCGCCCACACTGATTCTCCACGGCGGCCACTGGTGCCCCAACTGTCTGCGCAAGCGAGTGCTCAATGCATAATCAGGCCGAGCTCATAAAATCTCTTTACCGCCGTTTTCGCCGCAAATCGGCAAGTCTCGACGGCAGGCATCTCGACCTGCTGTGCGATAACATCGTCGATCAAAAAGGCCTTGAACTGGACGACGACTGCATAGTCTTCACCTCCATGCCCGAGGATGCCCCCTTGCGGCGCATACTTCTCGACAACATCAACGGCGTCGCCGAGCTGGGAGCAACGGTGGCGATAGTCATGCACTCGTCAATAATATTTTTCAACCGCCTAACCCACGAAACTACCGTTAACCTTCGCCTCTAACCCGGCGAAAGAGGTCAACGTAGGCGCGGGCAATGGTTTCCGCCGAGAACTTCCGCTCGACAGATTCACGAAGTTCGGTCGGATTCACCGAGCCGCTCAAAGCCCATTCAATTCCGCGAGCTATCGACTCCGTGTCGCCAAACGGGGCGAGCCAGCCGGTTTGCTGGTGCTCTATGATGTCAACCTGCCCCCCGCGGTTAAAGCTTACGGGCACCGCACCCGATGCCTGCCCTTCAATAAGGGTCATGCCGAGGGTTTCGTAGTGGGCGGTCGAGAGCATTACCTGAGCGCGCGAGCAAAGGTCGGCAACCTCGGCTGTCGACAGCGGGCCCATCAACTTATAGGGCAAGCGCAACCTTTGCAAGGCCTCGGTATTGCGTATATCTCCAAAAAATGCAACGTGTGCGCCCGAATCGGGATTGAGGCGATTAAGGGCATCCACGGCCAGATCCAAGCCCTTAATCGGGTTATCGAGCCTTGCAGCCCCGAAAATTATAAGGCCGGGCTCTTTTTTGCCAATACGGTAGTTTTCAAGAGGGAAGACGTTGGGAATCACCGTGCACGTGCGCTCGGCTAACAGCGAGGACTTGGCAGCCTGCTCGGCCAGCCAGCGGCTGACGGCAACGAAGGTGAGCCCGGGCAGGTGGCTATACATCTCTCCTTTGCGACGCCAAACGCGGTGCGACAAATCGTGGGCACCACGCATCGGCCGGGAAATCATCGGGCACTGCCCGCACTCGGCCTCAAACCTGTTGCAGCCCAGCGAATAATGGCAAATGCCGGTCATGTTCCACATATCGTGCATTACCCAAACCAAGGGAATCCCCGACTCGCCGAGCCGGCGAATATCTTTCAGCGAAAGCATGCCCTGGTTAATCCAGGCCAGAACAACCACGTCGGGCTTCCAGGCCAACACATCGTTGACTATCCCGACGTCGCCGAACGAAGCGGTCGATACCTTAAACAGGTTTTGGCGGTTNAGNCCGTTNCCGATAAANATTTCGAGCCGCTCCTTGAGNAACGACGGCNTGCGCTCGCGCTTACCNTCCAGGGNAAAGGGCTTNACNTCCTGNCCTATGGCACGCAGGCCATCGACCAGATGCTGCGTAACAATNGCTGCACCGCCAACGCTGTAAGATGTGCTCAGAACCGCTATTCTCATCTTTTATGAATCAAGGGGATATTCTCGAATCGCAAAATAGCCAGCAAATATATTATCAGCAAAGGCGTGCGCGCCGCCATTGTAAGCCACTGATTATCAAAATCCACAAGCCGGCCCAAACCATAAAGGGCCAATGCCCCGAAGAAGTATGCGCCGATGCGCCCTACAGGATAGCGCAGCGGAAATTTGGCGCGGCCCACGAAATAGCTCGCCAGCATCATGGCCCCATAGCAGGCAAAGGCGCCCCAGGCGCAGCCCATATAGCCGAAGCGAGGCACAAGCAACACGTTCAGCGCAACCGTGACCACCAGGCCTCCCAGCGAGAACCACGTGCCCCATATAGTTTTGTCGGTCAGCTTATACCACAGCGAAAGATTATAGAAAACGCCGAAAAACACGTCGGCAATCATAACCACCGGAACCACCTGCAAGCCGGAGCGGAAGCGCTGGCTGATGAAATTCTGCAGAATGGGCATATAGAACATCACCCCGAGGAAAATCACCATAGAAAATATCACGAAAAACTTCATGGCCGAACGATAGGCCTCGAAATTGTCGCCCCCCTCGCGGCGGTTCTGCGCAAAGATAAATGGCTCGTAGGCATAGCGAAACGCCTGGGTGAACATCATCATTACCAGCGCCACTTTGCAGCACGCTCCGTAAATGCCTAACTGCGCCATGGCGTCGGCCTTGTCGGCAACCAAATAGGGAAGCAGAATCTTGTCGAGATTCTGGTTCATATTTCCGGCAATGCCCAGTACCAGCAGCGGAAATGAATAGGCGAGCATACGCTTCAATAACTTAGTGTCGAGCACCCAGCGAAAACCGGTCAATTCTTTCAGAAGCAGCGGCACAACGATAATCGACGCGAGCATATTGGCAAAGAAAATATAGCCCACCCCGATTTCCGGATTATATATAACAAGGAAGAAAAACAGATTCAGACCAATATTGATAGCAATGCCCACGCACTTGAGCGTTGCGAACTTCAGCGGCCGCTTCATGTAGCGCAGATAGGCGAACGGAATCGACGTGAACGCATCAACGGCCACTGTTATGGCCATCATCATTGCATACGACGGATGTGCTGCCACATCGAGAGCCTCGCTGACCGGCCTCAGGAAGATTGCCACCAAAGCAATAAACAGAGCCGAGGTCACGGCCAACGAAAGCAGCGACGTTGAGTAAACCCTCATCGGTTCGCGGGTTTCCTTACCATTGATAAAGCGGAAAAAGCCGGTTTCCATGCCGTAGGTAAGAATAACCAGCAGCAGAGCAACGTAGGCATACACGTTGGTAACCACACCATATTGCCCGGTTGTGAGTTTAAAGGTATAGAGGGGCACGAGCAGCCAGTTCAGAAAGCGCCCCACAATGGAGCTCAATCCGTAGATAGCCGTATCCTTAGCCAGAGATTTTACGTTAGCCATTATATATCGGTTTATATTCAACGGCAAATTTAATCAATTTTTCAAAAAATCGCCTAATAATTTCAGTTTTTTAAACCAAAGGCATACTTGAGGCGTTCTGAAAGTATAAAAAATAAATTTAACGTTTCAACCATACTTATGAAAACAAACAGAATCATTTTGTTCGCCGCAGCCGGCATGGCGTTGCTGGGTGTGGAATCATGCGGTCTTAAAAAAGAAAAAATCACCGAGCAGCCACCTGTGAAGGTCGACGTGCTCGCAGTTGCCGACCAAGGCATTGCTTCAGGCCGCAGCTATTCCGGCACAGTAGTTGCCGGCGATGGCGCAAACATCAGTTTTTCCGTTCCCGGCACAGTTAAGGCCGTTTATGTTGCCAACGGCCAGAAAGTACAGAAAGGCCAGCTGCTTGCCGAACTCAACTCCGAAACTCTTCAAAACAGTTATAATATAGCGCAGGCAGCCCTGGCCGAGGCCGAGGACGCCTATAATCGCTTTGAAGAACTCCATAATGCCAACGCTTTGGCCGACATGAAATGGGTNGANGTGCANAACGCACTGAAAACCGCNNANAANACNGCCGANGCCGCNCGCCGCGCCGTTGNCGACGCNAAAGTCTANGCNCCCGTAAGCGGCACNGTNGCCAACAAANNCATNGACNCNGGCCANAACGTNGTGCCNGCAATNCCGGTNATGANCATNGTTGCNCTCAACAACGTNAANGTNGCCATTTCNGTNCCTGAAAACGAAATCTCNGCNCTGGCCGAAGGCACTCACGCNGACATTACNGTCGATGCCCTCGANAACGCCNTGATTTCAGGCACTCTNACCGAAAAAGNNGTNGTNGCCGACCCGCTGACCCGCGCCTATACGGCAAAATTCCGCGTTGACAATTCCGCCGGCAAACTCCTGCCCGGAATGCTCTGCACCGTGGCCATGGCGGCCGACACTACCGGTTCCGCATCGCGCGCCATAGTGCTCCCGCCCCAGTCGGTTCTGCTGGCAGCCGATAACTCCAACTTCGTATGGCTGGCCAAGAGCGGCAAAGCCGAGCAGCGCTTCGTCAAGGTAGGCACCCTCACCCCCGAAGGCATAGTTATTGCCGAAGGTCTTGCCGCCGGCGACTCTGTAATCGTCGCCGGAATGCCCAAAGTAAGTAACGGAACCCCTGTAATCGCCCAATAAACCTGCCGCTATGGAACCAACTACTTCTAACTGGAAGCCGGCGCCCATAGTGGCCCTCGGCATGAAATATCGCAGCGTAGTAGTTCTGATTGCATCAGTTCTGTTTGCATTCGGCATCTATGCGCTGGTTGTAATGGACAAAAACGAGTTTCCGTCGTTCACCATCCGCGAAGGCGTTGTTGCCGCCGTATATCCCGGCGCCAACGTTGAGCAGTGTGAACAGGAAGTGCTCAAACCCCTCGAAGACTACGTGTTCTCCTATAAGGAAGTCGACAAATCGAAAACCTACGCCAACGTTACCGACGGCATGGTTATGATGTTCGTGGAGCTCGACTCAGACATTCAAAAAACCACCGACTTCTGGAATGAATTCAAGCATGGCCTGGAAGCCCTGAAGCTCAAACTTCCCGCCGGAGTATTAGCGGTTGAGGCTATCAGCAACTTCGGCGACACATCGGCGATTTTGATGACCATGCAGAGCGAGCAGAAAACCTATCGCGAGCTCGGCGACTATATGGACGACCTCAAGGACCGTCTGCGCTCCATACCATCAATTTCCACTATGGATGTCTACGGCCAGCAGGGCGAACAGATAGCCGTTGAAATCGACCCGCAGAAACTGTCGAAATACGCCATCAAGGAGTCGACACTGGCCGCAACCCTCATGGCTAAAGGTTTCCAGACCACCGGCGGCTCACTCAAAAGCAACACCTACACTCAGCCGATCTACGTTGAACGCTCGGTCAACTCCGTGCTCGACCTGCGCGACATGATTGTGTTCTCCACTCCCGACGGCTCGGTTGTGCGCCTGGGCGACATTGCCGACGTGCGCAAGGAATATCCCGAACCTTCGAGCTACATTACCAACAACGGCACCAAGTGTATCCTCCTTTCGATTCAGATGAAGGATGGCAACAACATCGTCGACATGGGTAAAGCCGTAAACAAGGTACTCACCGAGTTTAAAGCCGAACTGCCCCAGGACGTTACCATGTTCAGCATCACCGACCAGCCGGTGGTTGTTAACAACTCGGTCAACGACTTCCTTCGCGAGCTACTCATCGCGGTAGTTGCCGTGGTAGTGGTTATCATGCTTCTGCTCCCTATTAAGGTTGCACTCATAGCGGCCGCAACCATCCCGGTGGCGATTTTCATATCGCTGAGCCTGTTCTACGCATTCGGCATAGAGCTAAACACCGTAACCCTCGCCTGCTTGATACTGTCGCTCGGCATGATTGTTGACAACTCCGTGGTTATTATCGACGACTACGTTGAACTCATCTCGGAAGGCGTTGACCACAAAACCGCCACTCTCCGCTCCGGCACTGAATTCTTCAAGGCGATTTTCTCGGCAACACTCGCAATATCGGTTACCTTCTTCCCCTTCCTCCTCACGGTTAAAGGTATGTTCCGCGACTTCCTCAACGACTTCCCCTGGGCTCTGACCATTATCCTGATGGTTTCGCTTGTGGTTGCCGAACTGATAGTGCCGTTCGTGCAGTATAAGCGGATTCGCCAGCCCATCTATAAGCAGGAACAGGAAGCCGTTGCCTCCGGCAAAAAGAAATTCTCGTTCTTCGTAGTGCTCCAGAAAGGCTACGACAAACTTATTACCCTCTGCTTCAACTGGCCGAAAACCACAATAGCACTCAGCGTAGTATTCGTAATTATTGGCGGCTACCTGTTTATTTCGCGGCCGATGCAGCTCATGCCTATTGCCGAACGCAACCAGTTTGCGGTTGAAATCAACATGCCCACCGGCACTCCGGTTGAACGCACCTCAATCGTTGCCGACTCGCTCGAAGCGATTCTGAGCAAAGACCCGCGCGTTGTCAGCATCGCCAATTTCCACGGCTGCTCGTCGCCCCGCTTCCAAACCACCTACGCTCCGCAGGTTGGCGGCCCGAACTTTGCGCAGTTTATCGTAAATACCACCGACAACGACGCAACTATCGACGTTCTCAACGAATACACCGATAAATATGAACTCTACTTCCCCGACGCCATTGTGCGCTTCAAGCAGCTCAGCTACTCAAATGCGGCCTACCCCATTGAAATCCGCATAAGCGGTCGCGACCGCCAGGCAATCAAAGCCATCAGCGACTCCGTAGCCGCCCGCATGCGCCGGGTGCCCGGCATCCGCTCCGTTCACTCCAGCCTGGGCAATCCCCTCGTTGCCGCCAAAGTTGAGCCCAACGCCGTTCAGGCATCGCGCCTGGGCATGACCAACCTCGGCATTGAAGCCATTCTGGCTATGCGCTATTCGTCGGGAGTTCCCGTGGCCACGGTTTGGGAAGGCGACTATGGTCTGCCCGTAGTTCTGAAAGCTCCCACGGCCGATAAGAGCGACGTTAGCAATCTGCGCTCCGAACTGATGCCCGTGGTTGGCATTGCCGACGCTCCGCTCCGCCAGGTTGCCGGCGTAGAGCCGGAATTCAACGAAGGTCAGCTCTCGACCCGCAACGGCATTCCCACAATCAGCATCATAGCCGAAGTGCAGCGCAACGTCAACGTTATTGACCGCACCGAAGCGGTTATGGACGCTATCAGCGACATTCAGCTCCCCGACGGCGTAACCATTACCCGAGGCGGCGACTGGGAAAACACCATGCAAAACCTCCCCGAAATTCTTATGGGTCTCTGCATTGCCGTTGTCATCATTTTCTTCATCATCCTGCTCCACTACTGCCAGGTCGACATTACCCTGCTGATGGTTCTCTCGCTGCTGCTCTGCATTCCCGGAACCGGTATCGGCCTCTTTATTCAGGGCGAAGTGCTGTCGCTAACATGCGTGCTCGGCATAGTGTCGCTGATGGGTATTCTGGTTCGAAACGCCATAGTGCTGCTCGACTATGCCCAGGAACTCCGCAACCAGGGCCAGACCGTTAAAGACGCCATATTCAATGCCTCCAAGCGCAGAATGCGCCCCATATTCCTCACCTCGGCCGCCGCAACTATGGGCGTCGTGCCTATGGTAATCAGCGGATCGGCACTGTGGAAGCCGATGGGCACCGTAATCTTCTGGGGCACGCCTATCACCATGATATTCATCCTGACCACCATTCCGGTTGCCTTCTGGATGATTCGCGGCAAACAGAAAGGCGCCAACGAGCCGCTCCCCGAACCCCTTGAAACTCACCTTCTTTGATAATCCGACTATGAAAAAATATATTCTCACTATGCTCCTTGCGGCCACCGGCATTGCCGGTGCCGCAGCCCAGGAGGCCCGCACCGACTCCATAATCACCCTGCAGCAGTGCATCGACATGGCAGTTGCCAACAACACGGCCATGAAAATGGCTGAAAACAACACCGAAGCCGCCCGCCAGGTGCGCCGCGAGGCTTTCACCAAATATTTCCCCGAAATATCTGCCGCCGGCTTCGGATTCAGAACCGCAAACTACGTATTTCAATATAACGCGCTCGACCTGCTGAAAATCGAACTCGTGAAACATGGCGTAATGGCCGGCGTTCAGGCCTTGCAGCCGATATTCATGGGCGGACAAATTGTCAACGGCAACCAGCTGGCCAAAGTGGGCGAAGCTGTGGCCGAGCTCCAGGCTAAACAGAGCGAAAGCGAGGTGCGCGTAACTGCCGAAAAATATTACTGGCAGCTCGCAACCCTGAAATCCACCAAAAACACCCTCACCTCGGGCCTGGCCCTGCTCGACACCCTTGAGCGTCAGGAATCGGTGGCCGTCGATGCCGGCATTGTTACCAACAACGAGCTGCTGAAGGTTCAGCTGCGCCGCAACGACTTCGCCTCGAAAATGGTTGACCTCGACAACGGCATAAAGCTCTGCCGCATGGTGTTGTCGCAATACGTTGGCGCACCCTTCACATCGCCGGTCGACATCGACGCCACAGTGCCCGCTCAGGTTCCCGACTACCCTCTTGACCTTCTGGTTGATCCGGCCGAAGCCCTTACGCAGACCAACGACTACCAGCTGCTCGTAAGCCAGGTTAAGGCCAAGAAGCTCGAAAAACGCATGGAACTCGGCAAAAACCTGCCTACGGTTCTTGGCGGCGCCGGCTGGTATTACCACAACGTTCTTGAGCAAGGCCACGACTTCGGCGCGCTGACCCTCGCCGTAAACATTCCTATCACCGGCTGGTGGGGTGGCTCGCACGCCCTGAAAAACAAGGCCCTGCAAGTTAAAAACGCCGAGCTTCAGCTTCAGGACGGCTCCGAACTGCTGCAAATCAACATGCAGAATAAGTGGGACGAACTCACCGCCGCCCACCGCAAGATGCAAATTGCCCACGAAGCCATTGCACAAAGCGCTGAAAACCTGCGCATGAACCGCGAATTTTACGACGCCGGCACAGCAACCATCACCGACCTGCTCGACGCGCAGACCCTCAACCAACAGGCCCTGGACCAGTATAGCGACTCCTACGGCAACTTCCGCGTCGCCGTGGCCGAATACCTCTCTGCAACAGGCAGGTAACATTTTTTAACAGAACTTTTGAGCTAAAACACTTGCACAGCAGACGAAATATCACTAACTTTGCACCCGTAAAACATCGCGGAGTAGAGCAGTGGTAGCTCGTCGGGCTCATAACCCGGAGGTCGTTGGTTCGAGTCCAGCCTCCGCCACCCAAAGCGAATCGGTCCCCCCGATTCGCTAATTTTTTTAGGTAATCTCAATTNTTTTCCGTATTTTTGCGGTTACAATGCAACGACGACCNAAGATTCTATTCTACGGAAGCTTTAACGGGGGTGGCACCGAGCGCATAACCTTCAACCTCGCTTCGGCGCTGGCCGAATNCGGNCAATATGATGTATATGTGCTCAACACGCAGCCCCTTGACGCTACATTCGCCATTTCCGAAAAAGTCAAATACTCCACCTTGCAGCCGGCCCGACGATTTCCCCACCCTTTGGTCAACCGAATATTGGACGTTCGCAGATTCATCACCAAGCAGCATATTGACGTAGCTATCAGCATCGAAGCGCTGACAGGAATCACCCTGCTCCCCGCGCTCATCGGCACCGGCGTAAAACCGATTTGCTGGGAACACGCCAACTACTTTCAGACCCAAAACTCGCGTTGGGCAAAGCTTATACGCAAAATCTGGCTGCGCCGCGCGGCCGCCTACGTCGTACTTACCCGGCGCGATCGCCGCAACTTTGAAACCCACGAAAAGGCCCGGTGCCCCATCGTTCATATCTATAATCCGGTAACTATAAAGGAGACATCAGATTATAATCCCGACAGCCGACGGATTATTTCGGTCGGACACCTCGCGCCGATTAAACAGTTTCATCTGATTCCAAGAATCTTTGCCCCTATAGCCGAACAATATCCCGACTGGACATGGCATATTTATGGCGAAGGCCCGGAGCGTCCACTCATCGAAGCAGAGATTGCAAAATATGGACTGCAGAATCGCGTGATTCTTGAAGGCAGAGCCAATAACATAGATCCACACTATGCCGAGTCGGCAATCTATGCGCTCACCTCGCAAATGGAAGGCCTCCCAACGGTGTTGATTGAGGCCCAGATGCACCATTTGCCATGCGTAGCCTTCGACATAGAAACCGGCCCCGACGAAATCATCACTCACGGCATCAACGGCTACCTCGTAGCTCCCTACAATGTCAACGAAATGACCAACCGCCTTTCAGAGCTAATAGACAATACCGAGAAAAGGTGTATGTTCAGTAGTCAGGCAGACAAGGACCGTTCTAATTACGAGCCCTCCGACGCATTGATGAAATGGAATCATTTATTCACGTCAATCTTATGATTACACAGTTTGCACGAAAAGTTTACTCTTTTATAATATGCGATAAAATCGGAAGATTTATCCGTCGCTTCACTCTGAACCCGCTTGAAAGACGAAGATTAAAAAGCCGAGAAATAACTATACTCTCCCAAAACTGTGTTGGCAGCATCTGGTATCATGACTTGGGGCTGAAATTTACCTCACCCACGATAAACATGAAATTTAATCCTGATGACTGGGTTGATTTTCTCAGCGATTTTGATAACAACATAAATCTGCCGATTACATTTATCGCATCTGACCAACCTTACCCAGTTGGTTTGTTTGGTGATAAATACTTTGTGGAGTTCGTTCATTACCATAGCGAGGAAGAAGTGAAGCGTAAATGGTTGGAACGCAAGGCGCGTCTTTTACCTCGCAAAATAGTTTTGGCATTTGCCGAAGACATGTCAGATTCCACTATCACCAAATTCCTTTCATTGACTAACTATAAGAATCGACTGCTGTTTATCAGCGAACAACGAGCACAAAGTCTCGGATTAGCTGAATCCGAAATAATACGCTTCGTAAAGCCCGGATTCGACAATGCCAAGTTGTTGAATTTTTGCAGCGTTACAGGCAAGCGTTTCTATCAACGATACCTCGACTACGTTGACTACATCAATAAAGCGGAATAGCAGCAATGAGTAACATAGATAACAAACGGATTGCTCGAAATTCGTTGATGCTTTATGTGCGCACATTCTTGCTGATGTTAATCACACTCTATACCTCGCGTATAGTGTTAAATGCCCTCGGAGAATCAAACTATGGCGTATATAATGTTGTCGGAGGAATAGTAATCTTATTCAGTTTCATCAATTCCGCCTTAACAGGAACCACGCAGCGGTTCATGAACGTTGCGATGGGACGAGGCGACAGCTCGGAATTGAGAAAAGTATTCAGCACAAGCGTCAAGGTTCACATAGCGATTTGTGTTATTGTCATTTTGCTATCTGAAGCATTTGGGCTCTGGTACCTGAATAATGTAATGAATATACCCGACGACGCTAAAGTCGCCGCTCACTGGGTTCTGCAATTCTCAATAGCAACTGCAGCTATCGGCATATTGAGCGCACCATATAATGCCGCCATAGTCAGTCATGAACGAATGTCGGCGTTCGCTTATTTCAGTCTTATTGAAGGGATTCTAAAAATAACTGTAGCATTTATTATCGCCACTCTCCCCTCAAATCGACTGATTTGGTATGCAGCTCTACTTTTTGTCGTCAGCGTTTTTATCAGACTGATATACAATACCTATTGCGTTCGACATTTCGAGGAATGCAAAACAATCGAAAAAGGATTGGACCGTGAGTTCATTAAGCAATATACCGGGTTTTCGGTTTGGACTCTTGTCGGCACGCTTGGCTTTGCCGGTAGTTCGCAAGGTTTTTCAATGATAGTAAACTATTTTTTCGGAACGATCGTTAATGCAGCCCTGGCAATTGCCAACCAGGTAAATGCAGCCGCATTCAATATGATTTCCGGATTCCTGCAAGCTGTAAGACCTCAAATCATGAAATCCCACGCGGCAGGAGAAACCGGCGAAATGTGCCAGCTGGTGATTCGCAGCTCTCGCCTCTCACTGCTGCTTACGGCATTATTCGTAATTCCTATAAGTCTGGAGATAGATTTCTTGCTGAAAATATGGCTTATGGAAGTTCCTCGTTATACACAAATCTTCTCCGTAATAATGCTACTCACATCGTTGGTCAATTCTTCTTGGCTTGTTATAAATGCAGCACAAGAAGCTACAGGCAAAATTAAGTATTATCAGATGATTACGATTTGGGTGAGTATCGTTTACCTCTTAGTATCAGTTCTGATGTTTAATAAAGGCTTACCACCGTATTTTGGAATGTTTGTATATTTGGCAGTGTGCGTTCTTGCCCAAGCCATACGACTGGTATTCGTTCATCTAAGCACAGGCTTATCCCTGAGGCAGTTTGCGGTTGACGTAATCGGAAGAGGCACNCTATGCNTAGNTANATCGCTAATAANCCCANTNTACNTNAANTNTAACCTTCCTGGAGGAACCATANNCNCAANANCGGTAATAGCGNCAANTATTATCTTATTCTGCTTGGCAACATTCATTTTCGGCATGACCAAAAATGAGCGCACAAAGTTTTTACACATCCTAAAGCAAAAAATTCATAAAAAATAGTAAAAAAATAGTCGCCGAGGGAATTTCTCTCGGCGACTGATATTTTGGAGATGGGGGGTGCGGATTAGAGGGTGGCGAGGTCGGGGTCGAGGATTTCGAGCATCTTGATGGCCGACAGGGGGATGCGGGTGCCGGGGCCAAAGATGGCGGCAACGCCGGCGCGATAGAGGAAGTCGTAGTCCTGGGCGGGAATTACGCCGCCGGCGGTTACGAGAATGTCTTCGCGACCGAGTTTTTTGAGTTCTTCAATAACCTGGGGCACAAGGGTTTTGTGGCCGGCAGCCAGCGAGCTTACGCCGAGGATGTGTACGTCGTTTTCAACGGCCATACGGGCAGCTTCGGCGGGGGTCTGGAAGAGCGGGCCCATGTCGACGTCGAAGCCGCAGTCGGCATAGCCGGTGGCAACTACCTTGGCGCCGCGGTCGTGGCCGTCCTGGCCCATCTTGGCAATCATGATGCGAGGCTGACGGCCTTCGCGTTTGGCGAATTCGGCGGTGAGCTTGCGCGCGCGTTCGAATTCGGGGTCGTTTTGAGTTTCGGATGAATACACGCCTGAAATGGTTTTAATTTCTGCTTTATAGCGACCAACAACTGCTTCGCAGGCATCGGAGATTTCGCCCAGGGTCGCACGATGGCCTGCGGCCTTAACGGCGAGCTCAAGGAGGTTGCCCTTCTTGGTGCGCACGCATTCGGTAATTGCTTCGAGGTCGGCTTTAACCTGAGCGTCGTCGCGATGAGCCTTAACGTCGTTGAGGCGCTCGATCTGTTCTTTGCGAACCTGGGTGTTGTCGATTTCGAGAATGTCGATGGGGTCTTCGTGGTCGAGACGATATTTGTTGATGCCGACAATGGTCTGACGACCGGAGTCGATGCGGGCCTGAGTGCGGGCAGCAGCTTCTTCGATGCGGAGTTTGGGCAGACCGGTTTCAATGGCCTTGGCCATGCCGCCGAGCTTTTCGATTTCCTGGATGTGGTCCCAGGCGCGGCGTGCAATCATGTCGGTAAGGGCCTCAACGTAGTATGAGCCGCCCCAGGGGTCGATTTCCTTGGTGATGTAGGTTTCTTCCTGGATATAGATCTGGGTGTTGCGGGCAATGCGGGCCGAGAAGTCGGTGGGCAGTGCGATGGCTTCGTCGAGAGCGTTGGTGTGGAGGCTCTGGGTGTGGCCGAGNGCGGCGCCCATGGCNTCGATGCANGTACGGCCAACGTTGTTGAAGGGGTCTTGTTCGGTAAGCGACCAGCCGGAAGTCTGCGAGTGGGTGCGCAGGGCGAGCGATTTGGGGTTCTTGGGGTTGAACTGCTTAACGATCTTGGCCCAGAGCATGCGGGCGGCACGCATCTTGGCGATTTCCATGAAGAAGTTCATGCCGATAGCCCAGAAGAAGGANANGCGNGGAGCGAACGAGTCGATATCCATNCCNGCGTTNACGCCNGCGCGGAGNTATTCNAGACCGTCAGCNAGAGTGTAGGCNAGNTCNATGTCGCAGGTTGCGCCTGCTTCCTGCATGTGGTAGCCCGAGATGG
>WFLX010115202.1_pt1 | contig 15330 bp, 15 predicted proteins | sample 4967041 | NCBI WGS metagenome assembly WFLX01 (sample SAMN12857096, study PRJNA449069) | gut metagenome | isolation source: stool from male and female vole | host: Microtus ochrogaster | place: USA:Florida | collected 2017 | reverse complement strand
ATAGCCAGCCTGAGCTACGCCCATAGCGAAAGCGCCTGCAGGTGTGCCGGCACCGCTGCTAACTCCACCGGGTATTAACCAAGAAGCTACTTCCGGTACAAAGCGAATGATATAAGCGCCTACGAGCATACCCATCGCATACATACAGTTTGAACCGATGCCCTGCAAACCGAGTGCTCCTATCTGGGACCACGAGTTTACCGAACCTGTAAGCAGGTGCTGATAGGCTACCATATCCTGCTGGAGATTGTAGAGAAGTATGAAGTCGATATAGTACAGGCACATATAAGTCACGAACCCCCATAATGTCAAAGAGAGATATTTTGAAACCCACTGGCTCCAAGCCGAGTTCCAAGGCGGGGCGAGCGAGAGGGCGAACATTATGGGGCAGAATATCATCATTATCGCCATGAAAATTCTCTGTGCCACAAGTATGCCATAATACGACATTTGAAAGACCAGTTCACCGACGAACCTGATAACATCGTTAATCCATTCGCTTACCTTAGTTTCGGCGGCAACTGCGGCACGCTGGGCATAGTTGTTAATAGTATTTCCGAGATTTTCCACATTGTAGATCAATTTGTCCCACCAGTTTGCATCTTCTCCGATAGCCGCTACCTGCTGGGCGGTTGCTATGGAATCCTGAACGGCTCTAAGACGGTCAAGATATTCGCCTTGTTTCTGGGCGACTTTAAGTTCAAAGGCTGCGACCTCTTTGTTTTTTGACATTGCCATAGCCTTAGTAGCAGCTTCAAGTCCTTTTCCGGGAGTCTGGAGAGCCGAACATATCCAAGAGGAACTGGAGATACAGATGGATATGCCGACAATCCGGAGCAGCTTCATGACGTCCATTCCGCGTCTGCCAAGCATCATCATCCAGCACTCGTAGGAGCCGACACAGAGAGCGAGGCAGAGCCCGATTATCCTTGCCAGTCCGACGGCATCGCCGAGGACAGCAACATTGGGAAACGTTTCCATCGCAACGAGCAGCTTGTCAAGACTCTCATCTATAGAAGGAAGCCCCATAGTGCAAAGAATACTTAATAAAGTCATATAAATTTGTAAGTTAGCGGTTAATAAATCAGTAGTGAGTTGCGGCGACAGCACAAAGGTGAGCTGTACGGCTTACCAATTCACCCATACGTTTTTTTGCATCTTCATATGCCTGCTGCCTTTTAGCGTTTTCGAGTTCAAACCCTACACCTGTCTTATGGATATAGGAAATGTCGGAGCAAAGCACCTCATTGAGCCGAGCCAATTCATCCACCTGATATTGTAGCTTGCCATTGCTCTTGTGAAGGCAATACAGCAATCCGTCGGATATGCTGGTCTGCATACGGTTGAACTCATCTTTATAAGATGCATAGGTAAGATCCACATTGCGGTCCGCTTCGCGTACCAGTTCCTCCTTATATAGTTCCTCTATATAAGCGCGTTCCTTCTCAGCCTGTGAAAGTTTCTGACGTTGTGTTTCCTCAGCTGTAATCCGCACAGGCATTATACGCTTGACATTGGATTTCTCCTCACGGAATCTTACCCGGTAGCCTGATTTGAAACCAGCCCATTTCCAATACATTTCGGCTCCGGAGTAATTACGGTGGAGAAAATAATAGTACCAATCAGGGGCAAAGTCCCAGGGTCCGTTTTCCATAGAGAGCCATTGTTTTTCCTTTTGGTTGTCGTGTATCGCAGGGGTCTTTGCCAATACCGGCAGGGATAAGGTCATAAGTATTGCCGATATGGCAACCAAGGTAAGCACTTTAATTTTCATAGCCTTTATTCCATTTGTTAATCACTAATTTAACTATCTCATCCTTTACCTCGGAATTGAGTATTTCCCAGATGTAATCCGGTTTCCAGCCACAGTCGGTTATCAGGAAACAATAAAGGTTCGCATGGTCGATGATGTATCTTGCCCTGTCTATTGAGGTTTTCAGTGTCAGCACGAGATTAAGTTTTTCATCCATTGATGCCTTCATAAGATTTATTCCTGAAGCAGCCACCGACGCATAGAGTTTGTAGCAATGTTTGATTTCCCTTGTGACAGCTACATTAGCCTCCGTATAATACCATGCGATAAAGGGTTTCTTCTGAACCATCTTATAGGTGTTTTCAGTAAAATCGGCATACTCCTTCGAGAGTAGATACAATGAATTAGCGGTGGAAGATATAGCTCCGGCAAGAACGACATAAGAATATGCGTTGGAGAGTTTGGTATCAAGTGTTGTGCGTATATCGTTGAACTTTCCGGCACCTTTGGTTACGACAGACTGTTCCCCGAAACTTGTGGCTATACGGGTCAGCGCTGCGTCTTCATCTTTCTTGACGCATTTATGAAGAGCCATAAGGGCCTCGAAAGTTGGCAAATCTTTAGGCAGGTCAAAAGCCAAAGTGACAGGAGCGGCTAACAATGAGATCAAAATAGCAATTACAGTCTTCATTTCCCCCAGTTAAAAAGTTCAACGTACTCCTTATATATATTGTCAGGAATAACCCACTTATCCAATTTGTCGGTTACAAGACCGTTCCAAGATAATATGAGACCACTTGTCTGGGACTTCATTACCATGATGTTAGCCCAGCCCTCGGGATCAATCGCAAAGAACAGATCGTTCATTGTTGCATATTTAGCCATTGCCATCATACCCTGTACTTTGTACCGTATATTCATCAGGTCCGAGTAAATACGGTTTGCCAGAGTAAGACGCTCATAACGGTCAAGAAGATTGTACCCGTCCGATTTAGTCTCGGCAGTGGACTGGCTTTTGAGAGGGTTGGTAACTTTAGCATTGTTTACTATATTTACAAAGTCTGCCACGAGCTGCTGAGTTTGAGTAATCACATTGGCGAGTTCATTCAGGCAAAGAATTTTGTTAGCGAACTTTGCTTTGTTAACTACCTTGACAAGCTCAGGCACATCTTTTATAATGTCAATGGCACATCTGCCAATCTCAATATAATATTTGCTCTCGGGTCCAAATCCGGAGACATTTTCCATAGACAGTTTATAAAGCTCCTTAACGGTAGCCATACTGATAGTGTATTGCTCCAATTTGTTTTGCTGGGCTGAAATTGAATCAAGACGCTTGTTATGCTGCCCCTCGATAGCCTTTTGTGAAGCGAGGTTCTTCCCAACAGCCTCAATACAGTAAGGATCTATGACAACCCTGTATTGGGCGTTTGCAGTGAGCAATGCCCCAAAAAGGAGCAACAGAACAGGTAAATATCTGAATGAACTAATCATAAACTTGCGTAGATTGTTATAAAGTTGTAACTTTGTAGAAAAGAAAGGATAACATAATGGCAACGACAATAAAGACATCACCGGAATTATGGGGTGAATCAGCCTTAGAATTTGATATGTTGGCTGAAGAGAACGGCAAGAAGCCAACGCCCCGTTTGACTTCGGAGGAAGAACAGAAGCTCAGGGACTTTTTCAAACGTTCCAGAGAATTTGTTTTCCCATGGCAAAAGAAATCATAAGTATGAGTGCTATACGCCTTGAAGAAGACTGTGTTATGGTTAAGCTCAACCATGACATACTGAACCATTGCCGGAAGTTTGAGTGCGGGAATGCAGATTTGGATGAGTTTTTCAATGAAGATGCGATACATTATGATACTGAGCTTCTTGGAAAAACATATTGTTGGATAATCCGAAATCAACCGGACATAATTCTTGCGTCCTTTACCCTCGCCAATGACAGCATTAAGACACACGGGATGCCGAGCAATATCAAGAACCGTATTCAAAGAAGTGTTGCCAATCCCAAAAGAGGGCGTACATATCCGGCAGTCCTTATAGGTCGTCTTGGGGTGAACAGCTTTTACCATGGCAGTGGGAGCCATATCGGTACACAGGTGATGGATTTTATCAAAAAGTGGTTTCGTTCTGATGATAATAAAACCGGTTGCCGTTTTATAGTTGTAGATGCAGTAAATGATCCGGCGACCATCGGGTATTATGCACATAACGGGTTCAAGTTCATATACATGGATGAAGAAGTTGAAAAAGAATTTTTCAATATCTCTCAGGAGAATCCTCTTCGGACCCGGATGATGTATTTTGACCTTAAACTTTAATCCCATAGTTTCATTACTTTTTGACGTTGGTTAATCTTTCGGGCGAAGTCAAGATATTTGGCAATCCCGGCTTTCTTGCGATCAGATTCGATGTGGGTTATTGCCTCCTGCATTGAGCCGTAATGACGTAGATAAATTTTCAGGGCTTCTTTCTCAGCCCTTTCAGTCGTGTAAGCCCAGTAACATTCCGGCGGTTCCTCCACTCCATACACGTCAGAGTTTTGTCCCCTGCATATCCAGACTTCCTTGAAATAGTTGCGGTTGTCGTGATTGTTGAGTGCGTTAATCGTGAATATCTGCTGACGCTGAATAGGTGTCAGTCCGAGAATGGCGGCAATATCCTCGTACCTGTCCTTGAACTTGGTCTGGTCAAGAAGAATCTTAATATCCGAATTGTTTATGATCGCCTCTTTTACAATCGGTGAGTCAATAACATCATTCAACTCTTGTGTCACCACACCGGCAATGCCATGAAATTTGCGGACTGTCTTATAAAGATATTTTATATACTCAGCCATAGTGGGTGAAGCAATCGCTTTCCAAGCTTCCTCGATTATGAGTGCCTTTCTGCCTTTCTTAATTCTCATCTTTTGCAAAAAGACGTCCATGATGATGAGTACCACAATGGGGAAAAGCACAGGATCATCTTTTATCTTATCTATTTCAAAAATTACGAACTTTGCATCAAAGAGATTGCTGTCAAGGTCTGAGTTCAGGGTCATCTCCAGTTCTCCCCCTCTGTAAAACTGTTTAAGAATTGCGGCGAAGTCCCTTATGTCAAAATGCACCTTTTCTAAAGCCGTAATCTGAGGGATACGTTCAAGAGCAAACTCATAATAGGAGTTGAAGGAAAGCTCGGAGACTTTAAGCCTGCGTTTCTGTTGCTCCATATGCTCTATTTGCTTATCAATCTTGATAAGCATCGAGTTCTCATGCAATTCTTTCTTATAGCGTTCAAGTTGTCTGGCGGCTTTCTCTTTTTCAGCGGGAGTAGCAGCTGCATCAGTCAGCATTGCACGGAAAGTCCGGCACTGTCTCAATATACGTATACGTCTTTCCTCGGACGGGAGGATAAGGGCATGGCGCTCAATTTTGGGAGGTTCCTGTCTGATCTGTTCGTCAATGTCCTCCATGTCATGTGCGTAAGCCTCATAATCGTCTTCCATCTTATATGCCACAAGTAGTTCTTGACGCAGATTTTCACGCTCTGTGTCCGAGAACTTATCAAAGGGGTGGAAATAGGCATCGTAATACTCCACGATAGTCTGGTTGACAATCATATCCTCAATTTTTGAGGGAAGTTTGTCTCCTTTGAAAATCAGGAAAATCAAGGATTTCAAAAAGTTCTTTTTCTCTCCGAAATTAAGGTCATATTCCTCTTTCGTCACCTTAAAGGGATTCATGGAGATAGGCTTCTCCTTTGAATACGAAATATAAGTACCATTAAAATACCCACATATTCCTTCATAAGAGTCACCGGTATCGACCATAACAACGTCCGTACCCTGTTCAAGCAACTGACGGACGACAGAGTTCATGTGGAAGCTCTTGCCACTACCCGAAGGACCGATACAGAAGAAATTAGCATTGTCAGTCAGCTTTTTACTTCCCTCCTTACCTGTTATGTCGATGCATACCGGAAGACCTTGTCTGTCGGTATAGTAAGTTGTCAGCGGAGTGTCTTCACTCTCTTTCAAATGTTCTTTGAAAAAGAAACACAGTGCGGCATCCGATAGAGTTAGAAACAGGTCATAGTCAGGGTTAAAGGCATATGCGTTCCCCGGGAAAGAGTCTATGAAAAGTTCAAGCTGGTTATACGCGCTTCTCGACGGCATGATGCCGCAGTCATATAGCTTGGTTTCCAGATATGAAGTAACCGGGGTTACTTTATCTGGCGGGCAACTTACCAAAATATTGAGATTGGTATTGACAAGAAGGGATGAATCAACTGCGAGGCGATCAAGGACTTCCTCGATATCAGCCTTAGCGATCTTATTGGACGGGTCAGGCATTGAGCCATGACGCTTTGCCTTACCCTGTAATTTCCTTAAAAGTTTCCGTTGGTTCGGTATCTGGATAACCTGATTATATATTACACAATCTGCAAATGGAACATTCGTAAGGAAAGACATCAGATCAGTGGCTATTCCATAACCGTTCACATTCATTTGCGTATAAGGTTTAATGACAGAAGGGAGATTGATTTCGTCAACATCGACAAGAGGATAGGAACGGATAATCCGACCACCGATTTTCAGGTACTCGTCAGAGGATTTGAAATTCGTCATTGAAAAGGCTCCGGCTTGGAAATGGAAAGCCATAAACCGGTGAATGTACTCGTTTACTTCCTGTTTGGTAAGTTTACGGTGCCGGATACCTTTTTCATTGAGTATATCGTTTATTTTCGCTACTTTGGAATGGAAGTCGAGCCATGTCTTGGGATTGTATTGAACGAATTGGCTGCGCTGAGCCTCTTGGGTAATAATAAGATAGGTGCGGATCTCGGTAAACTTGCGACCTTCAAAGTATTTGAAATAACTTCTTGTCAGGAACTCGGCATCCTCCGGCACCTCGTGTTTATAAGACTGTTTACATAATATGTCCTGTTTCTGGAGAGCGTAACCCTCACCGATAGTCTGGACTATATTGGAGAGCACATCCTGAAAAAGCATATATTGTTCGGAATCAGTGCAGAGCTGCTGGACCGGATTTCTAATTTCAAATATTACAGACGGATCACCTTTGGCAGAGAAAAGAACCACATTGCCGTCCGTTTCCTCCAATTGAGCATAGATGCCGTCGAATACTCGTTTTTTGGGTTGTGCCATTGATTATCTTTTTAGAATGTTTCGGTAAATGAATACTCCACGATCGCGGCGTTTGTTGTGCAGACCTCCGCGTTGTTTGATGTAGATTGTCACCAGTCCGGAGAGAGCCATAATGAGCATGGCAACAAATCCGGCGAGTTTACCCAGAGAAATAGAGAACACGATGAATCCCACAAACGATACTCCGATGGCGACAGCCGCCAGAGTGAGAAAACGTCCTCGAATACCCATGAACTCCAATGGTTTCTGTAATCCCTTGTAAATGGGGTAGCCTTCCTGATTCATTGCCATGTCAGTTCCGGTTCTTAGTTAAAGAAAAGGGGCAGTGCCTCACTGAGAGCGATGAAAGCTATACATCCACCAATGGTGAGCATAATGGTTTTCTTGACGTCTTGGTCCCCGTTTTGCATCTTGAAATAGCAGTTAAATGCTCCTACTAAGACAATTACGGCTGCGATTGCCTTCATAAGATTAGATACGGGTGTCTGGTACGAAGACACTTCCTGCGTAGCTTTTGTGAAGCCTGCCGCGCCCTTGCTTGCTGCCATTGCATCGCTCACAGAGAATGCGATGGCGGCCGCGACAAGAGTTGACTGGCGTACAAAGGCTGAGTTTTTGATCCGCGCTACGGCACGGAGACATTTGTTCTTGATTTTCTGCATTTTGAAGAATGATTAAATGTTCAAAATCGCTAAAGGAACAGATGTCGCTAAAGAATCAGGTGTCGCTGAAGAAGCAGTGTTTTGTGATAGATTAAGGTATCAGTAAAAAAGACGAAACTATCTGAACAAAAAGTTGTAAGTTAGTGGGTTTATGCGTTTTGGCAGGAATAGATCACACCTCCGAGTGGTCCGGTTCCGGTTTCGGCAAGTTCATCAACATATCTAATGATATGTTCCGCCTCTACGCCGTCTGTCATTGTTGAAAGACGGTAGCCGGGTCGGTGATAGGGTTTATCTTCCGGCTTAGGTTGTGTACCGTTTTCTTGCCGTGCTGTCATATCCGAATTTTCGGCACTCGGGATATTGGCTGGATTATTCGGACTTGGGTTGTGATTATCACCGGAGGCAGGCGGTTCTTGAACGCCCGGTATCTTGTTGTCGGCGGCTTGCTTTTCCTCNGGCACAGGTGTTTCCGGTTCATTTTTCTTTTCCGTTGATTCTGAGTTAGCGNTTTTTCCGCCAGTCTGGTTTTCATTGTCGTTGGATTCTGTTTTTATGGGTTCCGGCTCATTCTGGGGAAGATCTCTTGTAATGAGCANAGGCTTGAATGTGCTTGCCTCGTCCGATATGTCAATATCCTCCTCTACGTTCTTCTCCTTCTCAGCGACTTTTGCCGCTTTCAATTTCTGAAGGTCAAGGAATATCATCGCCACATAGTAGAGAACCAGAAGCACAAACAGGAATGAAATTATCTTTCCGTACATGATATTTATATTGCGGTTGCTAATTGGATTTCCTTTTCTGAAGGGAGAGGAAGAAACTTCAGACCTAATTTGATACCCCTGCTTTCCTGTCCGATATGCCGNTGCAGGTCAGATGGGTAATACATGACGTTGCGCTCGCTCCCAACNATATAGCCCTTGGATTTGAGTTTTGAGCGAAGTCTTATTCGGGGGCGGTTGGTGACTACCTTAATCTTGGTGAGGGGATCAAGCCCGAAAATCATGCGCCGCCTCTCACGTTTGATAAGCTCGCCGCGTACAAGAGAAGAAACCCGTGAGTTCTCTTTTTCTGTGCGCCTGAGACCAATCGCTTCTGCAATCCTTCCAACGCTCCATTTGGCGATACCGAGTTCACGTCCCATCTCTGAGTAAGACTTACAATGAAAGTGCCTGCGGATAAACTCGGCGCGTTCAAGCCATTTGGATTTGGCAAACTTCTCTAATCCAAGTTCCACAGCTTTCTTTTTGACTGTTTTCTCGCTGACACCGAGAACCGAAGCGGTATATGGCGTTGTCTCAATCGGATAGAGTTCCCTCAGTGTTTCCAACATTGCTTCAGTCCACTGTATCTGTTTCATTGCGTCTTAAATTGAAGTTCTTGAAAAGTGATTTCTTTTCCCGACGGTATTTTACCAGCTTTGGGAGATAGGTACCGAAGAATGCCCTTACTATGGCATTCACAAGGTCGGACCGGCACCTGTTCCCAATATCGCAGTCATCGAGAGAATCCGCAAGATCACGGTCAATCTTGCAAACAAGCCTGTCCTCCTTCTCCGGCTTAGAATTTGTAGCGGCAAGGTAGCTCAAAAAATCGTTCCAACATTTCTCGTTGTCTGTCGAGACTGAGGGAACGTCAGGTGCCGGATTGTCGGGTATGTACTGTTCTTCGTTACCCTTGGCTCCGGCTTCAAGTGTTTTGGATGGCAAAACAACATCGGGGTCATTAATGCCGTCCAATAAGGTGTCAATTTCCGGAATATCGTTTTTCATTATTAATGTGTTGGTGTTAATACTGTGGATTCTATTGTTTCATTTCCTCTGCCTCTGAGGAAGTTTGACAGTCTATGTCATTCTGAGGCGGATTCTTTGGTGGTGTGTTTTCCTCTTCTACCGTCTTTTTCTTCCCTTTCTTCTTTTGGGGAATGAAATGTTCTACAAGCTGGATGCCTGACAGATTGGGTTCGCGTACAGGTTTGGTAGACCCGAAAATTGCTGTATATATCTTGTCAAATGCTGGGGTGACAATACTGTTCTGCATGTCAAGTGCGGCAATGGTGCTGAACCGTTCCATGTCTGCACGTTTGGGAATCTTTGGTGTAACATAACCATAGTTTGAGAAGGTTTCCCTTGCGTTTTCCCATATCAGCAATTCAGAACGTTTACCAACTCTTCCGTCATGAAGATTAGGCACCATAAACAGCTGTGCATTCATTCCCTCGCCAACGACGCTGCGCAGGCGATCGAGGAAAAGGAGAAAGCTTGCCGTAGAAGGTATGGTGACAAGGTCATAATGGAAAGGAATAACGATTATGTCAGAGTTGACAAACATAGGCACCAATCCTCCGACTTTAAGGCTGCCGGGGGAATCTATGACAGCAACCTCTATGCTCGGATCATTGTGCAGTTTCTCCATCAGATCGGACATTTCTTTCTTGTCGTATGCCTCACGTTCATCAACTGTATAAGGCACAGTTTCCGCGCCATANTTGCGTATATCACTTTTACGGCATTTGAGAATCGAGTGTTGAAAATCACAATCGACGACAACGACACGGACACCCTTTGTTACCAGATAGTTGGCAAAGGTAACGCAGAGCGTCGTTTTACCGACGCCTCCCTTCTGATTGGCGATTGTCACGATAACGNGTGTCTGCATAATTTGTGTCGTGTGAATTAATTTCATTGCAAAATTATTTACCCGTATACCCGGAAAACGAAATGCACAACACTTATTTCACCTCGGTATGATAAACCGGGGTTGTCGGGTGTAATAATCTGAGCGAACAGGGTTTTATATACCAGAAATAGTGACGTCAGAACGTCCCTTATGCTCGAAAAGAACCTGCAAGGGCTAACGTTTCAGGGATTGACTGTCATCTATACGGTCGTAGTCTCCTTTGTAGCCAACCTCCCATTCTCGATTTTCACCTCGTCCTGTATCAACATCTCGTATCTTCATTTTCCCATTTCTTGCAATAAGTTGTTTCTTCGGTTTTGAGGGTTGTTTCTTAGGCTGGAGTTTACGGATACTTTGCAGACGGTTGAGATCAAAGCCCTCTTCGGAAAGATTGATAATGATATTACGGGAAAAATCTATGGCAAATGTATCGTCTCCGTCTTTCTTTATGATAAAGCCTTCATTCCTCAGCTCACCTCTGATGTCTGCAATGTTCATATCGTCAAATAAGTCATGAAGCCTGTTCAGGGATGATACATATTGTGTGGGTCTAACAGACGAAAGGGAGACAAGGGAGGGGTCGCATCCTTTTCCCATTTTACATAGTAAATCCCTTTCCGCAGCTGTAACAGGATTAAAGCTCTCGATCCATTTTATACGGTTGTTACGCGCAAGGGCATCAACCATAAACTGTTTAAGCGGTCTTGTGCGTCCGTCGAAGTGAATTACTCCGTTCTTTATATATGCACGCTGACGTTTCAACTTGTCGCATATCTCATCCTGTGTTATCTTGGGATNGATTGAGAAAAGGGAATCAATGAAACTCTCTACGCGGTCGAAACGTTCCTCAGGCGATGTGAAGTCAAGCAACTCATTCAGGGCGAGAACCCTTGCACCGTGATACACACTTTTACGGCTATGGTCTACAAGCATATAGCCGTATGGAGAATCTTTCCTGCCAAAGAATACTAAATCAATGCCTAATTTACTTTTCAATTCCTTTTTAAGATCCTCTTNGTCGGCGCATACATCTCTATATTTTTTCAGAATAGAACGCAACTGTCTTGTCCGGCTTATATCGGTTTTCCCATAACTGTAAAAGCCGTTGAAATCAGCATATGGAACTTTCAGCAGGACTTTTCCGCCATATTTAATAAATACGGTATCGTTTTTTTCGTAGGTTTCATATCCCATTGAAGACATTATAGCCTTAAACTTAGCGAATGAATTGAAAGTGTATTGCTTGGCTGCCTCAAAATCCTCCATTACTTTCTTCTTAGGGTCTTGCCCCATTATTTTGTCAATCACCTCCTGAGATCGACGCCGTTCATGGTGGTCGTTTATCTTACGTCCGTCAGGACCGACACGAGAGGTAACGATGTGCAGATGTNTGTTGTCCGTATCATAGTGGGAATAGACAAGGATTGGCTGTCCCGGCTCCATATATCCCATTTCTTTAAGATAGAGNTGGGCGAAGTCCAGTAGCTCTTTCTCACTCATCTCATGCCCTTTGCAGGAAATCGCTAAATGAAACTGGGCTTTCTTAATCCGGTCATTGGCGGAACTGTATTCATTAAGGTAATTCACAAGTTCTTCAGTAGTCGGTTTCCCGAACGTCCCGGTATTTCCGAAATTCAATATCTCGAGAAGTCGGGCAACACCTTTTGAAACCTTCCGTTGATTGTAACCGACAGCATGAAAGTTTGTGCTTCCCGGTAATATGGTTGCTATCATTTTTGAGATTCGGTATAGTGTGTTTTATGGTTAAAGTATAATTGATGATACTGATAATAGTCTTGCCGATATTCCGGATACATTGGTAACTTCAACTCCCGAGACATAAGTGTTCCGAGACTACAGGATTGATAAAACACCGTTTCGGTAATCCCGAGACAGGAGAAATCCATAAAACTGACTTCTCAGAACCAGCGGTGCATATATTCCATGTATCAGTTGTTCAAGAAACCCGAATTTCTGTAACCCAGGAAACTTCGGAATAATGATTATCTAAGGTTTAAGAACTTTTTTAGTGACGGTTAGAAGTTCCCGTTTTAGAGTGTCTAAAGTATTCTGAACACCGAGTATCGAAGGTAGCAGAATCTCCTTAATATAGCTATCTGATAGCAGACCGGCTACCGAAAGTTCGTTAGCTCTTTTTACCGACTGATTAAGGTTTCCGCTAATGTGGGATAGCTCGTTCTGGTACATTCGGTAAAACTCTCCGAGTTCATTCAGTAGTCTGAGCCTAAGCCTTGCGTCTACATTGGAGTATTCTGAAATTGCAGATCTGATATAATGGCTTACAGAGGCGTGTGAGGCTGATTTTTCTTTCAAAGCTGTGTATTCTTCCGAGGTCAGCCGTAACTGAAAATATTTGTTTCTTTGGTTCATAGTAATTTTTATATTCAGGTATCTCAGGCTTCCGGATACACTTTCGCGTAGCGAAACAGCGATGAAATCGCTCCGACCCTACAGGGGCGGCAAGTCGCTTTTGTAATGACAAAAGCACAACTTGCTTTACAAATCCTGCAACGTAGTTCGATGTCTTCCGTAGCCATTTTTCACTCCGAAGTTACCGCTTAATCCGATTTCGTGGAGAAATGCACAACACAAATCTCTTTTTAACTCGGTCTCCATTAACCGGGATATTCAGATAAATCAGTAACGTCAGTGCTGTAACCTGAATAGAGGATTTCCTAACAATCAAAAAATGTGAGAACAAATGTTCTGTATGCCACGGAAAGATGCTATTTTGAATGTTGGGTATATAAACTGCTGAAAGCTTAGGTATTCCGGATTATAAAAGTAAGAGAATGAGAAATTAAAGAGTTCAAAACAAAAGGATACACGGTGAACAGGTATAATTTACTATGAGCGTAGCAATAGCAAGAATCAAGGATACCTTTAATCTTAGTTTGCACTTACTGTAAGACCTAAATAAAAGAGTTGTACGATATGACGCCAACACAAATCTTCCAAATTCGCTTTCTTAATATCCCAGAGACTGGATTAATTGAAATCACACCTAATAGTAACATTATATCTTTTGATAAATGAAAAGCTTGAAATATGTAAACAGGGTGTTCTGTTCACATTAGAACTACAGACCCAAGTTACATTATATCAAAATTGTCCGGATGAAAGGAATAAAGAATATTGGCACGTCAATATAGTAGATTTGCGAACATACTATAGACTAAGTAATCGTATTTCCAATGTTCCAATAAGCTGAATCATTGTAAATTTGAGGGAAAATAAGTCCTTTGTTATTTGCATAAGTCGCAGATTTTTAGTATATTTACATTAGGAAATGCCTTGTTTTTAGATTGATTAAATACTTGATACTATGTTTATACCATTCGACATAATTATCCTGCTTATACTTTCACCATTCATATTGATATTATGGCTGGTTTTATGGATAACCAAGAAGATTGTCAAGTTCGTCCTTATAGTAGGAGGAAGGTTAATAAAGCTCTTGTTAAAGTGCTTTTGCCGGGTTATGGTAGCCATATGGAAAGGTATCTCGTGGTTGTGTCAAAAGTATATTTTCTGACATACAATCCAATTCACTACAAAAGGGAAAAAGAGCCATGCCGGTTATTAAGACCGACACGGCTCAATATGAAGTAATTGGGTCTGTTCCCTTATGTGGGTCAATCTTGACAATGTATATATGTGATTAGAAAGCTAAAGGCTGTAAGTATCTGTGAAGCTACTGCATGGTCTTGGATTAACAATTCTTACGAGGACGTCCCCACTTGGTTTTTTCTTCGCTTACCTTGAATGCAGGGTCAACAACCTTGCCGTTCTGCTTTCCGTATAACACCCAATCGAGAACTTTGCGGTTGGCTTCGTCCACCTTGCGTAAATCGTCCTCAATGTAGATGTGAGTAAGGTCGTGTCCGTCGCCGTGTCCGAGAGAGAGTGCAATATCATCGACAGAAATTCCGATTGAGCGAGCAATCGTAGCCCATGTGTGACGAGCCCAATAGGTTGTGATTTCGGGAAACAATGCCTCTCCCTGTGGAGCGCGACCTTTTACCGACCTCATTCCTATNCACTTCAACGCATGGTTGGTCTGTCGAATATACTGCAAGTAATCCTTTCGACCGTCCATTATCGAGAGCAGGTAGTCATTCCCGGCATACTTCCTTATCANCTCCAAAGCTTCCGGCTCAACCTTAATAGAGTAAAGTCGAGCTGTNTTGTGACGGTTGAACTCTATGCGTCCTCTGTGCATATTGCTCTTTTGNAGATTGAGCATATCTACAAAGTTTATACCCATGAGCATGAACGACAANTTGAACATATCCCGATACTCCACCTGCCAATCTTCAACATCATAGTTGAAAATCTCTCTCAGATCNATGACAGATAAGTTACGCTTGGCTGTCTTTACCGTCTTTATNTTAAATCGNCGGAAAGGATAGTTTGTTGTCAGTTCCTCATCGATGGCGAAGTTGAAGACTGCCCGCAGGTTACGGATGTGCAGAGCGCGAGCATTAGGAGATGGATTGCTCTCAACAAGATAGTTGTCAAATTCCGTAAGCCATGCCTTGTTTATCTCGTCAAGCACATTACTGTGACCCTCGCACACGAAAACTTCAACGTGTTTCTGGGTGCGCTCATATGTCAGACGAGTTGAAGGTTTCTTCAATGAGGTTACCCGCTTGAATACCTCGGTTAAAGAATTTTCATTTGCAATTTTCTTGGCATCCTCCTCCGCAGCTCGAGCTTCGGCAATCTTTTTCTTTTCCACTCTGTCAGGGAAAATTGTTTGCTCAATCTCAGCATATATCACGTCCCCGTCAACATCCCAACCTACATAACGAGCCATTACTGCTTCAACCGATGCAATAATACTCTTTAATTTAAGATTTAGAGCTTTGTGTTGAGGATGCACAGAGGTAATCTTGCAGGTTGCTTCATCCCATTGATCTGGAAGGAGGCAGATGCCGATTTTCGACTGCTTGCGATAGCGCTTGTGAATAAACGCAAGAATGACTGCACGAGAGCCATCTTTCTTTGGACGAGAGTCCAGTGTTAATGTGATTTTTGCCATGGGCTTAAAAT
>WFLX010158150.1_pt1 | contig 15340 bp, 12 predicted proteins | sample 4967041 | NCBI WGS metagenome assembly WFLX01 (sample SAMN12857096, study PRJNA449069) | gut metagenome | isolation source: stool from male and female vole | host: Microtus ochrogaster | place: USA:Florida | collected 2017 | reverse complement strand
GGCATTTATTATTGCCTCGTATGCCTCGGGATGAGAGAATAAGGAGGCGAACAATGCCTCATACTCCACCGCCATATCGGCTCCTGGCTCAAAGAATAGGTGGTCGATGTTCGCCGGAAGGCTCAGCTTCCGGTTAAACTTTTTCCAGTAATAGGGGATTCCACCGACAATCATGTAGGCCTCGGCTATCTGTTTGCGGTTCCATCCAAGGTTCATGGAATGGCTCATTTCCTCACATTCAGCAAGATTAAATGGATAGACGGGGATTCTCTTCGTTACTCTATTATACAGTCCTCCATGATTTTTGATCACCTTATTGAACATCCAGGAGGTGGCGCTGCCGCAAATGATCAATATGATGTCTTCCGTCCATGCGGCCCATCTGTTCCAGAAATTGCCTAAGGCTTCTACGAATCCGGATTTTGGAGCATCCATCCATGGCACTTCATCCAGGAAAATAACTTTCTTGTCGTTGTATTCCGGATTGGCTGGTTTTTTCTCAACCAACTGCTGCAATTGATAGAAGGCTTCTACCCAATTCTTGGGCTTAGGACATTTCGGCAGTCCTTGATATAGCAAAGCCTGATGAAATGCATCCAATTGTTCCTTATTCTTCTTTTTCTCCAGTCCGGTATATTGAAACGTGAAGGCTCCCTTGAACGCTTTGTTTACAAGGTAGGTCTTTCCGACACGCCGACGCCCATAGATGGCGATAAATTCTGATTCATGCGAATTGAGAGCCTCCCGTAGAGCCTCCAATTCCTCTTTTCTTCCTATGATATTAGTTCTTAACGTCTCCATAACGACTGCAAATTTACGAAAAAATAGCGGATTGGCGTACTTTATCTCCGTTTTTTCGATAGATAAAGTACGCTAATCCGCTAATTTTGACACTTTGGCTTCAGTTGAAAGGAGAGGTCTAAGGATTTAGGAGGATGGCATCTGTTTGGACGTTGAGGTAGAAGAGGGTGTTGCTCTCTGCTTCCTATTGGCTCTGGGTATATGATTCTTTCCTTTGGCATTGGTTTGAAGAATTGTAGATGAGCCATCGTGGATGGTGGAATGGACCATCATGGACTTACTGCGTTGTTGATTTTTCTTTCAACTTGTCGTAATTTTGCGGTGTCGANTATGCTGTCGACATTTTTTTATTCGATATTATAGCAGCTTCTGCCGCAATGTGGCGTATGCACCGATTAACTTTGCGGCCGAAATTAGTCATCAATAAATCAAAGAATAAGTCANCAATAAACTAATCGCTTATGTCAAAAGTATTTCAGATTGTCCCGAAGCGTATTAAGCGTGTCAATGGTACGGTGCTCACTCCGGAGATGGCCGTAACAGTCACGACGGCTTTTCACACCACCAACCCTTTCAGCAACGGCGCCAAAGAAATTCAGGAGGCCTACATGCGTCTCTATGGCTTCGACTATAAGAAAGCCTGCTGCACGCCCAACGATTTCGAGTATAGAAAGCTCGACTGATCAAACACGAAAATTCACTAACCAATAATTCACGAATCATGGACGGAACACAAATCACCACGGCTCCCAGCACGAAGAGTGCCTGGATATGGGCTATTCTTCCGTACCGAATGATTAGATGAGGTGGAGGTGCTTGGCGCGGATGCAGGCTTCGGTGGAGTTTCTTACCTGGAGCTTGGAGAGAATCTCCTGACGATGACGGCTCACAGTGTTTTTGCTGATACAGAGTAGGGTGGCTATGGCTTGGCTTGTGAGCCCCCTCTCTATCAGCGAGAGCACCTGCTTTTCGCGCACACTGAGGATGTCGCCGTCGGTTTTGGGCGAGAGCTCAATCCATTTCCCTGACAGCGAGTCGATAGCCACGCTCTCCGAAGGCAATGCCACCACCANCGGTTGGTAGATACAGATGCCTAAGCGCACCGTGTCGGAGGAGGTTTCGTAGCGATAATACATGCGGTGAAGCACGTCGATAGGCTTGCCGGCGGCATCTCTCATTTTCAGCTGGCTCGCAAGGTGATAGCGCTCACGTTTGGCGGGTGGCACATGGCGCAGGAAATTGAAGAAGCGCATTTCAGCGATATATTTCTTCTCGCGTTGCTCCTCAGTCATCAAGGCAAGTATCTCTTTCTCCCAGATGGAGTTTTCTGTCGGGTGTTTTTTCAGACCGAGTATTTCGGAAAAGCAGCCGTGGAAGATTCTGCTCGTGCCCGCTTTCAAGTCGCTCACCACCACCGTGCCCTGCTCAATCATAGCAAGCGCTTCGGCATAGCGNTAGGCNACGCNTTGGTTATCAGCGTCTTCGTCAAAGTCTTGATCNCGAAGCATCGCGTCGATCTCCTTGTGATTATCCGTCTTCATTCAAAAAATGGTTATTTATAATCATTGCCCGTTAGCCGAGAGGGTGTTAACTTTGCAAAGTTAATCATTACAATTGGTTATTCAAAATAAGAACGTATCGCATTATGAATAAGATGTTTTTCACCATGCTGCTTGCAGTGGCGGCTTGGCTCACCTCAGGAGCGCAGACCCTGGAGAAAATGAACTGGTTTAACGAACCCGAATCGTGGCAGATCAAAGACGGCAAACTGACGATGTCGGTGACGCCCAAAAGCGACTATTGGCGTATCTCTCACTATGGATTTACCGTCGACGACGCTCCTTTCTACTACGCCGAATATGGCGGTGAGTTTGAGGCCAAGGTNAANGTGGCCGGCGACTATAAGGTGCGCTTCGACCAGGCNGGCATGATGATNCGTATCGATCACGAAAACTATATCAAGACAGGCATTGAGTTTGTAGATGGCAAATACAACCTCAGCACAGTCGTGACACATCACACTTCCGATTGGAGCGTCATNGCNCTCGACAAACCGGTGAAGGAGCTGTGGATAAAGGCTGTACGTCGACTTGATGCCATCGAGATCTTCTATTCGTTTGACGATAAGGAATATACTTTGATGCGCAACGCCTGGATGGAGGCGAACCGTCCCGTGAAGATCGGCATGATGGCCGCGTGTCCTGATGGCGACGGCTTCAACGTCACCTTCTCCGACTTCACCGTGAAGCACCTCCCCGACAAAGTCCGCACCGACTGGCTCCGCAACAACCAGGAGTAATCCCCGGCCCCTGCAAAGAATCGGAATCAAACCTCGCAAAAACGCAATATTATCAATTTTGTAGGCCGATTTATGCAAAAATTGCATAAATCGGCCTACAAAATTTGTGTATGGAGGATTTTGTGACTATATTTGCAGTCTAAAACCCAAAAGAAATGATTGCAGAGTTTTCGGTAAAAAATTACAAATCCATTCGCAGCGAACAGCGGTTGAGCTTTTATGCCACAAATGATTCTTACCTTGACGAAGAAAGCACTGTTGAGGTAAAGAAAGGTGTGCGACTGTTGAAATTGGGTATTATTTACGGGGCGAATGCCTCCGGTAAAAGCAATGTGCTCCATGCACTTGATTATTTCCGCTCCATGATGTGCTTTCGACCGTTAGATCGCAATGCGTCTCTCGGCGTGTCGCCTTTTATGTTGGATGATACATCGGCAAATGAGAAAACGGAGATGTGGNTGTCNTTTTACCTGGNTAGTGAGAAGTATGTGTTGTCANTTNAGTTTGACAATACACGAATCTATAAGGAATCACTTACAGTGTATCTTTCAACCCGGCCAACTGAGCTATACACCCGCAAATATAACGACGAAACCGCCTCAAGTGAGATATCTTTCAGTGCCAAACTTGGTTTGTTGAAGAAAAGTCAATTCCTGATTGAGGGCAACACGATCAACAACCGCTCAGTTCTGGCGGCATTCAGTATAAGCAATGTTGAATCAACCAGGCTGAATAAGGTTTATGATTTCTTCAACCTAACACTTGAGCCAATAATTGAGCCCAATCAAATACTCTCTTCTTTCATTCATAAATCACTTGGAGAAGATCGTGATGGGAGGGTCAAAGATTTCATATTGAGATTTCTTCGGGCATCNGACTTCAATATAAGCGATATAGATTGGAGTGCAGGTTTTCCAGTTAGATTCTATCATAAGACAGCGAGCGGCACCCATTCACTTTCGGAGGAGATGGAATCAACGGGCACGTTGCGTTTTATGGGTATGTCGATTATTCTCCAGCATCTTCTTGAAGACAATCATTTTGTCATAATGGACGAGGTGGAAAGCAGCATTCATTATGAATTGCTATCATATTTCTTNAAGGTTTTTCTTGTCAATAGCGAGCGACACTCTCAACTGTTGGTCACTACGCATGATATCAACCTCTTAAATGAAGATTTTCTTCGTCGTGACGAGATTTGGTTTACAGATAAGAATGAGGATGGTGAGACTGAATTGAAGCGACTCACCAACTTGGGATTGAGTAAACGTATATCACCTTACCATGCCTATAAACAAGGGAAATTGATCGATCTTCCTTTCTTAGGGAGTGCCTATCTTTCGCTCAATGACATAGACTGATAAAGCTTCGCAGTAATGAAAAAGAAACTTACGATAGCCATCATTGGAGAAGGTGAAACTGAATGGTTTTATTTTGAGTCTTTAAGGGTAGTGAAACGCTATCCTTTCAAGGTAGCGCCTACATTGGCCCAACATGCCGACATAGGCCATATGATAAAATTAATAGACCGCTTTGTGAAGGAGAAGTTTGATCAAGTATATTGTCTTCTCGATATGGATCGGCTATTGACGGTGCCAAAGGAAATGCAGATATATCAGAATGCTAAACGAAAGTATTCTAAATCACGAACTACGAAGGTTAGATTTATCGAGACAAATCCTTGTACTGAATTTTGGTTTCTTCTCCACTTCCTTCCAAATTTAACATCAAAAAACTATGTTACGTATGAGGATGTGGTTGTGGATTTACGACGTTATCTGCCAGGATATGAAAAAACTAAACGCTATCTTGGAAGAAANAATCTATTTCAGTTCTTGTGCAAGGAGGGGGATTTATCGAGAGCGATGTTAAATTCGGAAGCTCTGCGAAAACTTAGTAAAGAAATGCCTGAAGAATATCGAGCCTACTCAGAAATTCACGAGGTGTTAAAAGCACTGGATGAAATCGCCAAAGACCAACTCTCCTGAATTTAAGATTTAAACCAACGGTTAATTAGTCCTATTTCTGCAATTTTTGCAGAAATAGGACTAATTAACCGTTTTAGCGATGTTTTTGAAATTGACCGATGGTCAATGANTGTCGNGACACTTTCTCNCAAAAGGACCTAATTCGGTTTTTTTAAATGGNANATAACCGCTTCCANTATCTTTGTTGCACGAGAACATCGTACTTACTATACCAATCCCATAGTCTCCGATTAAACCCCCGATATAACCTTTTCCAGGCTGCGACACTGTTATCTTCCCATTATTTACCAACTTGTGGTATAACCCAGACCCAGCGTAACCAATTACTCCTCCGATAGAGCAGAATTGTCCCATATTATTTCCACTAACCTCAATATTTCCGGAATTTTCCATCCCTACAACTTTCGTCAGACGATTACTATCGCCAAACTTCCCACATACTCCCCCGACAGAGAAATCTGCTGGAGTCCCATTAACCAGAATAAGCAGGTTCCCAGAATTTGACATTCCTGTTACACCACCTTTATCGCTCTGTATCTTTTCTATCGTGCACCATCCTACTACTCCTCCGATCGCATTAATGCAATCATCCTTAGAGTTGGAGAGCTTGGCTGTGATATCACCCTTATTTTCTAACGTAGAATTTGGGCTGAGCACAATATTATCGGATAATTGGGCACTTATTCCACCTATTTCTGTACCAGCACANCCTTCTGCTTGCAATTTACCCTCATTCTTGATAGTGGATATAAACTCAATGGGTTCACTCATACTAGACAGTTCCCCAGTAANCCCTCCCATCATCAACCAAGTAGNTCCTGTTTTATCCTTNAAGGAAATGTTGGCCGAATTTGTTACATTATTGAGAGTGACGCCCAGCTGTAACTCTCCTGCAAGAGCTCCAATAGTGAAGTGATATTTCTCAAGAATCTGGTTATTNGTGAGCCCTATTTCTCCCTTGATTGTTAGATTCTTGATTTCACAGTAGTCTAGGCGGTCGAATATTCCGAATTTTAAGAATTCGGGATATTTCTTCGGGAATACTTCCTTGACATCCAGATCCGAAATTTTGAATGTCACAGTATGGTTATTGCCATCGATATTCTTGAACGAACCTTTATAACCGTAGGCAATAGGTACCCACGAGTCGGTTATTTCCACATCGTTCATGAATCTCAGATTAGCCTCCTCAAATGGAATTGCAATTCCATCAATAGTCATGAGAGGCTCTGGATTCAGAGCATTCTTTTGTGATACTTCACTGACATAGCGAAGCTCTGCTTCGTTATAGATTTCAAGGTATCCGTCGCTGTATTTTAGGCCGGTTACTTTCTCTTCGCACCCCGTAAGCAATACGAGCAAAAATGCATATATCAAGCATATCCTTTTCATTTTCATTATTTTAATAATATGTAATTGTGCGAACTTCCTCACTCTTGTCTGTCGACTCGTAAGTGGAAGTCTTCGACTCCCATTCTTCGTTCTCGTTCATAACCTCTTCATACTCGTTGCTGATGGTTTTGGAATTACAGATTCTCTTTATCCAATTGCCATGCTTGTCGATTGAAACATAATCGTATTCAGTGGTAGTTGACCAATCGCCTAACTCATCGAAACTGGATAGTATTTCCTGATATGGAAGACGATTATCGCCTTTATAGTGGTACTTCACTGTTACGCCCATCATTCCATCATGATACATATGACAAGTTACTCTTCCTTGCCTGTCGAATTGGTACTCGTCTTCATAGCCAAAGATCTCTTCATCCTGCTCATTAATATATCTCAGGGTATCTCCAATACATTCAATACGGTATGGGAGCTTATCAATGGTATATTTGAAAGGAGAAGAATAAATGTAGGTGTTATTGCAGTCGCGATATCCATTATTGGAAATAAAGGTTTCGATATTTCCTAATTTATTGAAAACGACAGTCTGTTTTGTCGTTTCGTTCTTCAACATCTTGACAGGCCCTTGTAGCCCATAAGCCTGTCTGCCCGTATACTTCGGCCCCTCTTCTGCATTGGTTTCTGTTTTCTTATCAACGTCATCGTCCGACACTTGTTCAGACCGTCCGGTCTCCTTGGTCACGGACTTCATGTTAGTCGTAGGTGGCGTACATGCGGCCGATACAAGGAGCAACAGCAGCAAGCAACTGCTGAGCACCAACTGATTTAGTTGACTAATTTTCATGACTTCTTGTTTTAGGGTTAAACTACTTTATTCATTATCTTGACACCTTGAAGGGCATTCTCTTTGTTTCATCTGAACTAAGCCAGGATCCTGAGAATGTCACACCATCATAACTGCCAATGAATTTTCCGGTTACATTCCCGTTGACGGTTTCTTCAAGCTCAATATCTTGATAACTACCTTTATCGGTGTACTTACCTGTCAGTGCGATCGGCACATTGTTCTTAACGTACATATAGTCGCCAGTGATAGAGCCGTCGGGATACTCCGTGAACTGCATTTTTATAGCATACTTATCATTTATGTCTCCCGACATCTCTACGTTGCCGCCAAACTGCTTCTCCTTAGTNGGTTCAGGNGCTGGCTCCTCCGCGTAGTCTTCGTAGGCCTCATAATCGAAAGAAGGGCTGTTAGGAGAGTTGATGTAGCTCACATTATATTTTTTCTTTCTATAAGTAACGTCATAGATTGCCTCCACACCATTGCTGACTGGNTCACTGTAAAGATATACAGGATCGTTTGAAGCATTCGGGTTATAGATATCCGGCGTGCTGTAGAGGAAGAATTCTCTTTCCCCATGGCTCCCTTCTTTATCCAAGATGAAGCCCACGCAATCCTGGGAGGGACTTACTCCTCTCACAACCAGGCGCACAAAGTTGGGCTGATGCTCCCCTCCGATAGTTATGAGATCCATCCGCCAATTACCCTCGCTTCGCTTTAGCGCATCCAAGAGGGCGCGACGTTGTATGTTGTAGAGAATAACTTCCCTGGTAGTTTTATCTGCCATTCCGGCTTTATCCAAAAGGTAATAATCCTCTGGACTCATCAAGTCGGTCTTGGACACATATCCATTGACTACTTTTCCATCTTTTTCGATAGCTACTTTGGTCCATACACCTTCGTCGTCTAATTCGGAGACTTTACTCTCTACAGCTGTGCCATACTGAAGTTCTTCAATCGGTTCGATTCCAATGCCATCTTCAACACTNTTGAATACGACGGTGTGATCGGCTAATACNCGNGCGTTAGCCTCCATCTTTTCTGGNCCAAAGCAAGTAATCGCCACAATGATAATTGCCACCGCTGCCGCTGCAATACCACCCCATAGCAACCATTTCTTACGTGAATCGGTTTCCTCTTCATAGTTCTCCTCATATGCTACGACAGGCTCCGATGTTTCGTTAGAGAAACTCTCACCAGCTTGACCAGGTTCGACATTTTCAGATGTTTCCATAACTATCACTTCACTTCCGCATTTGGGGCAGAATGCCGATCCCTCGGGAAGTTGGGCACCACACTTATGGCAAAAGCCTGACGCGGGGATTCCACCTGCATACGCTGAATCATACTCACAGACTGCTTTTTCTCCCCCCAATNGAATCTTACGCCAACCGTTTATGCGGTAAATGGTCTGGAGAAGAGCAAAAATCATTAACACCAAACCGGTTATGGCAATACAAACNCGNAGGTTGGTNACCAGGTNGTCGATNAGACTTNCAGTGGCAGAGTTNATACCTTGNGCTGCNCCNTNNATNCCNTAAGAACNNTAGGAGGAATGGGAGAGGGAGNTAAANTGGTTANAACTCGNAAAGATTATAATTACGAGNCANATACCGCCNAGGAGCACGATACCTTGCATCCACAAAANACAAGAATAGCTGAANTTCACATCCGATGCACCTTCGCATGCTTTTTCTGACCACGTGTCTGATTTAGAAAAAGCTCTGAATTGGATAAGCAGAATGATGACAGCCACTAAAGAGCCTAACCAACATGCCACACCCCACCATAACATATCTTCAGGGTCATTAAAAAACATCTCTGGCCACTTATACATCATGACATTCAGCAGAATCAGNAGNGCAGGCATGATCAGCTCGACGAGNATCACATTNNTNGCNNTNATNTNCATNTCNGGTGANTGTTGNGCNCCCTTGAAAAGNCATATNCCAATCAAATAGAATANNTAACCNAGNAANGATANNANGCCGCATATCATNGCTNCACCNAAGAAACCATAGAAGGTGTCTTCATAATAGTCAAGGTTTAGGCCGGCCAAAGATGGCACGATTCCACGCAGCATTACGCCGCTAAAGTCATAGAGGAGATACAAAATCACCAAGAGTCCCAAGAAGCTGAACAAGGTCTGGACCGTAGTGCCCCAGAAAATTAGCCCAGTGGAACTTCTCCACTTTTCATTTTTGATAAAGCTGTTCATAGTTTCGTAAGTAGCAATCCTCGGCCTCTGGAAAGCAAGTGAAATAAGTCGTTANGTTATATAAAAGGAATGCGTGAGAGCCGTACTCACACTTTACATTATGTCTGTCGACTTTCTCGTGCAATCCTTTGAAGGGATTCCCCGATACAGTCTGTAACCGCAAAATTAATAAGTATTTTTGGTGTAAGCAACACCTTATACAGAATATTGTGATTTTCTTCTAAAAAATTTAGANATTCANATCTTAAAACCCTGGTCGAGACTTATTGTATAAGTTCGTTAGCGGTATAGTTTATTCATAAATGTTCTTTCGTATGGTGGGCATGTAGCTTTTCTTTCTGATGAGAGGGAAATCGGTAAAAATGGTAATGATTTTGAGGTTAGGGGTAGGTGGGCTTAAAAATTATGATGTAACTTTGCGGTATCAAAACAATTTAATTCCAAAATAATCATGAGAAGACTCTGTCTCCTTTCATTATTGATCACATTAGCATTACCGATTATGGCACAGCAGAAAATAGTACAGACCGCCGGGCGCGCACAGCTCGGTGAATTCGCTCCTGAGTTCGCTCATCTTAACGACGATATCCTTTTCGGAGAGGTGTGGAGCCGCAACGATCTCTTGTCGTTGCGCGACCGTAGCCTCGTGACAATCACTTCGCTCATTTCGCAGGGCATCACCGACTCTTCGCTCACATTCCATCTCCAGGAGGCCAAGAAAAACGGCATCACTCGTACAGAAGCAGCCGAAATCATCACCCACATAGCCTTTTACGCNGGGTGGCCCAAAGCTTGGGCCGCTTTCCGATTGGCAAAGGAGGTATGGGCCGACGATATCACAGGCGACGATGCTAAAGCCCAGTTCCAGAAAGAGATGATTTTCCCGATTGGGGAGCCCAACACCGCCTACGCGAAGTATTTCGTCGGCAACAGTTATCTGGCCCCCATCTCTACGGAGCAGGTGAAGTTTTCGAATGTCACATTCGAGCCGGGTTGCCGCAACAACTGGCACGTGCACAAGGCTACCAAAGGTGGCGGCCAGATGCTCGTAGGCGTGGCCGGACGCGGCTGGTATCAGGAAGAAGGCAAACCGGCCGTCGAGATTCTCCCCGGCACGGTGATACATATTCCGGCCAACGTGAAGCATTGGCACGGCGCGGCGGCCGACAGCTGGTTTGCGCATCTCGCGTTTGANCTTGGCGGCGAAGACACCTCCAACGAATGGCTTGAGCCAGTAAGCGACGAGCAATATAACAAATTGAAAAAATAATACACAGCAAAATGCAAAACGCCGATTTCAGTGCGCAGCTGAAATCGGCGTTTTGCATTTTGCAATTGGTCTTACACCAGCTCGCCGCGGAGGGTGGCGCTGCTGGAGTCNGTTACGCGCACTTTCACGAAATCGCCTGGCTTCGTNGAGCCNTTCGGAAACACCACCACCTTGTTCTGGCTCGTGCGCCCGAAATTCTCCTCCGTGCTCCGCTTCGAATGTCCCTCTACGAGCACCTCCATCACCTTCCCTACGTCGCGGCGGTTGCTCTCTGCCGAAAGCTCGTTCTGCAACGCTATCATACGGTTGAGCCGCTCAATCTTCACGTCTTCCGGCACATTGTCAGGCAGATGCTTCGAGGCAAACGTGCCCGGACGCTCCGAATACTTGAACATGAACGCCGAGTCGAACCCCGCCTCACGCATAAGGTCGAGCGTCTGCTGGAAATCCTCCTCCGTCTCATTATGGAAGCCCGTGAAGAGGTCGGTAGAAATCCCCGCGTCGGGCATGATACGGCGTATGGCCGCCACACGGTCGAGATACCACTCGCGNGTATACTTACGGTTCATCAACTTCAACACCTCGTTGCTNCCGCTCTGCACNGGCAGATGCACGTGGCGCGCGATATTCGGATGAGCCGCCATCGTCTCCAGCGTNGCGTCGCTCATATCCTTCGGGTGAGANGTCGTGAAGCGCACACGCATCTCCGGAGCAGCCTCNGCCACCATCGCNAACAGTNCNGGGAAGGTAGTCGCCTNTCCATCCTCAGCCACGTAGCGGTAGCTGTCGACGTTCTGNCCCANCAGCGTCACCTCCTTGAAGCCNCGCTTGCGCAGATCGTCCAGCTCGTTGAGGATGCTCTGCGGCTCACGGCTNCGCTCGCGTCCGCGNGTGTAGGGCACGATGCANTANGAGCAGAAATTGTTGCANCCGCGCATGATCGAGATGAAGCCNCCCGTGCGCGAGCTNCCCAAGCGTCGGGGGAGCACGTCGCGGTAGGTCTCCGTAGTNGAGAGNTCGATGTTTATCGCCTTCGAGCCCGTCTCGGCCGCCGCGATGAGGTTGGGCAGNTCGAGGTAGGAGTCGGGCCCCGCNACGACGTCGACGCCGTGCTCCTCGATGAGGCGATGCTTGAGACGCTCGGCCATGCAACCGATCACTCCTATTATTATGTTGCGGCCCAACTTGCGGCGCAAGGCGTTCCAATAAGCCAGGCGGGAATATATCTTCTGCTCGGCGTTCTCGCGTATCGAGCAGGTGTTGAGAAGCACTGCNGCGGCCTCCGNGTCGGCCTCGGTAGGCTCATAGCCGGCCATGCCCATCATGGCGGCCACGACCTCCGAGTCGGCCACATTCATCTGGCAGCCGTAGGTTTCGATGCGCACTTTCTTGGATTCTGTGCATTTTTTTTCGTCAGAAGGTAAAAAAAACGGTTCCATATCTATGAATAATGGAATAATATAATTACTTTTGTGCAAAATTACCATTAAATTCTATTTGTTACAAATGAGTTTCCCATTTATTTCGGCCGAAGAGGCCGCCAGTCACATAAAAAATGGCGATAACGTCGCGACCTCCGGGTTCACGGCGTCAGGAACACCCAAGCTTGTAACAGTGGCCCTCGCAGAGCGGGCCCGCCAACACCATGAAAAAGGGGAGCCTTTCAAAATCAACCTTTACACGGGGGCTTCCACAAATGATTATGTCGACGGAGCCCTTACACGAGCCGATGCCCTGGGACAGCGCATGCCCTATCAGGGAGCACCCGTCACTCGTGTGGCCGTCAACGAGGGCCGCATGCACTATTACGACCCTCACCTGAGCCACGTGACGCANGATATGCGATACGGGTTTATCGGCGATCTCGACGTAGCCATTGTCGAAGTCACGGAGATGAACCCCAACGGCGACGTCATCCTCGGGGCCGGCCTCGGCCAGAGCCCCACCATCGTGCAGATGGCCAAGAAGGTGATCATCGAATACAGCTCCTACTACCGCACATCCTTCCGCGGCTTCCACGACAANTACGTGCCCCTCGATCCCCCTCATCGCAAGGAGATNCCCATNTACAAGCCCTCCGACCGTATCGGCGACACCGTGCTCCATATCGANCCCAAGAAGATCATCGGCGTCGTGCCCAGCAACGAGTCGGAAAGCATACGCAGCTTCACNCAGCTCAACGACACCACCCGCGCCATCGGCTACAATGTGGCCGACTTCCTGGCGCGCGAGATGAAGGCCGGACGCATACCACCCGAATTCCTCCCCATACAGAGCGGTGTGGGCAACGTGGCCAACGCCGCCCTCTACGGCCTGGCCGAGCATCCCGGCATACCGCGCTTCCAGATGTTCACGGAAGTGGTGCAGGATGCCGTGATGGATCTCATGGAGGCCGGAAAGTGCAGTTTCGCCTCCACTTGCGGCTTCGCGTTCTCCGACGACGCCATGCTCCATTTCATGGATGAGATCGACTTCTTCCGCGACAAACTGCTCATGCGCCCCAGCGAGATNTCCAACCATCCCGAAATCGTGCGCCGTCTCGGCTTGCTGGCCATGAANNCGGCNCTCGANTGTGACATCTTCGGCTTCATCAACTCCACNCACGTCGGCGGCACCTATATGATGAACGGCATCGGCGGCTCGGGCGACTTCTGCCGNAANGCCTTCCTCTCGATNTTCCTCTGTCCCTCCATACAGAAGGGCGGGCGCATCTCGGCCATCGTACCCATGGTGACACACGTCGACCACACCGACCACTGCGCGCGCGTCATCGTCACCGAGCAAGGCGTGGCCGACCTTCGCGGCAAGGATCCCCGCCAGCGGGCCTACGACATAATCGAAAACTGTGTGCATCCCGACTACAAACAGATCATGTGGGACTACCTCAAGATCGCCTCCAAGGCACACATGCCCCACAACCTGCGCGCCGCCTTCGCCCTGCACCTCGCCTACGAGGAATGTGGCGACATGCGAAAAGTCGACTTCTCCCGCTACGTCTAACTTTAAGGGCTGCCGAAGAGTCTCATCCCTCTTCGGCAGCCCTTTCAATTATTCCTTGAATATCCTGTAATAATCTCTTTACTGAAAATACCACATCTTTTTCGTCAGGAATTGTCACATAAGCGAGTTTGCTAAGTTCCCTTTGATAAGTTTGTTTGATGGTTTCCCATGCATTGTCAAAATCGGTGAAGAGAATTGAAGAAAGTATGTTTTCTGCTTTCCATTTAGGAGGATAGTCATATTTAGCCTTATCATGGGCAATCAATTCCAACAGGGCTTTTGAAAAATCGGTTTTCAGATAGGTTACGCATTCCTCATCCTTCAACAAGTAGTGAAGATCGTAAAAGTGTCTGATTTTTGATGATAGACCGGTAGTTGGGCCCTTTGAGTCATCGAAAGAAAACCTCAGNAAAGAAACTATTTTCTCTACCATTGTTCTTCTNTTATCAAGAACATTAATCATAAAANGCTCCATATCGTAGTCCTGCATGACCTTTTGCAGTCCTTGATGCTCAAACACCTCCGTTATGAAAGACTTGACAAGACGCTTTTCATAGGGATAAGGATTACCATAAGCGTTGATTTCAAGAATCACNAATCGNCCAAGGAACGATAANGCAGCATCAGTCTGTGTAATTACCGACTTATACTCATGATAAGTTTTTCGAAATTGACTGTTCTTTCTTGTCTCACTTCCCATATCTATTTCCTCCAGGCCGAGGGTTGAGGCGTGGCTAATTTGGGTCATAAATTTCTTCTGCTGGTTCTGACTCATTGATTCAGTCAGGACTGCAATATCAACATCCGACGAGAAACGGTCAATTATACCGTATGCTTTAGCTAATGTCGTGCCACCCTTCCATACGGCGTATGAGGCTTTCTCGTGTCGGGAGAGTTGTTGTAGAATCTGGCAAATCCAATAGTCTTTCTCCACAAATTCTTGTGGCATATTGAGAGACTTGGCTACTGTTCTNATGACGTATGCGAATTGTTGGGTATCGTAATGGAGTTTCATATGATGTTCCAGTTTTTTACAGTTGACAACTCGGAAGAAGAAATACCTATGCGGAAAGTAGTTAGGGGGTTGAGAGTATGTTTCAATTGCTCAATTAAATCCTGATACCCGATGCCGTCAATCAAAGCACCCAACAGGGCTCTTACACGTGGCGGATATTTCATAGACAATTTTATAGTCATTTGCACCTCCTCCTTGGCAAAACCGCTGACTATATCACGCAATCTATCCAGCGACCGTTTTATCGTAGTATCGGGTATATCCTTTATATATTTAAGACTATCGAGTANCTGGAGCAGTCTAATATTGGTTTCGTTGATTTCATTAGGTTGAATCACAAACCGAATCTTTCTACCATCACGAATTATAGGATCCTTCCTCTTATTCAGTCCGATAATAATAGTGGAAGAGAATTGTGTAGTCAGACCCATGGAATCCCATATTGAATATCCCGTAAGATAACCCTTCACTTCACCGTTATCATACAGGATATCTCTTACAAGTTCTTGTGTCGATGGAGGAACGGGACCGAGAATGGAAATAGCGGGGCGGTAA
>WFLX010078959.1_pt1 | contig 15344 bp, 14 predicted proteins | sample 4967041 | NCBI WGS metagenome assembly WFLX01 (sample SAMN12857096, study PRJNA449069) | gut metagenome | isolation source: stool from male and female vole | host: Microtus ochrogaster | place: USA:Florida | collected 2017 | reverse complement strand
AAGTTGTGGGCCCGATCTCAATCTAATTTTATTAGATCACAGATCTGGTCCTTTTCTTTTTTAAGCACTTGTCAAGTTTTAAATCTTCTACTCTCAAGTTTAAGATATATTTAATCTCATAAAACTATTGAAACACCCAAAGCCCAGAGCAACTCAGCTTAAGCTTCGAAGGTATTAACGTAGTTCTCGAAGAAGGCTAATCAACAACGGGAAAGCCCATGACTTGAGTCATGAGTTATTGACAAAAATAACTTCTCCTTTCTTTGTTATCTATTTTACACTCAAACGATTTAAAGAAAGGATCGTGAAATCAAGAAGCGAAAAATCAAAAAATAGACTCCCTTTTACTAAAAAAAGACTGTGGAAACACCAACAGTCTAGAAATTTTGGTCTAAAGAGTTACCGAATAGGTACTATCCAAAAGGAGCGCAGGAACCATCGGTTTCTTTACACTTTTTCGTTTCCGAAAACTTGAGATATAACGCTCCATAGCAAGTTCCACTTTCTGACTTATAAAGCGAATCATTAAAGAGGCATCATTCGTATCCAAAAAGGTCCATAACGCTTTAGAGTAGAGATCTTTGTCGCAGGGATCATAAATTACAATAGGAGGATATCCATTTTCCATTAACTCAATATTCAAAAGAACTTGGGCTGTACGGCCATTGCCCTTTTGAAAGGGGTGTAACCCTTGAAATTCCACATATAAGCGTGCAATTCGTTCAATAGGATGCATCGTTTTTTTGCGTTGGGTATTGATATTGAGTAAATCATTGACTTGCGGTTCAATTAAGTCCAAAAGTATAGGGTTCAGATCTGTTTCCTTTAAATACACTTTGACTTTTCGATACCGTCCTTTGTGGAGCGGATCGTCCAATAAAAGCAAGGAATGAATGGTACGAATACTGTTTTGAGATAAAGGCTTTCGTCCACCAGCACAACTTTGCCCATATTGCATCGCATCATGACAACCCATCACCATCATATGTTCGTGAAGCGAATGGTTAACAATCACATTTCCGGCNAAAATTTCATCCACTTCTTCTTGATCAAAGGTTGCGCCCGCTTCTAAAGCACAAGACCACGTGAATTGATGTAAAAAAGCGGAATCCCATCCGATTAATCCTAAGTCCTCAGGAAATTCAGCCATCATATTTTTTAGAAAATCTAGGCGAGTAAAATCATTATACTTTCTTGCCTCCGCTCCTCTAACGTTTCGCACCCGTTCATCTCGGGGTTTTTCGGTGGTGTCAGGAATTAAATAGCGTCTTCCTTGNTGNATCATNCCGCGAATACGNCCTTGGGAACANAGAAATCGGACNCGACGATCCGAAATNCCCCATTTCTGGGCNGCCTCCATTACCGTCATATATTTCATAGCCCATCACCTTACGCCTTCTGAAGGTATTGCCTCTTTATTATAGAAGGGAGATAAATTTTTTTAGAAAGCGATGACCGCACCGCCCCAAGAAGGAAAAACATGGATTAAGCCGATCTAAGTGTTAAAGAAGGATAAGCTTCTTGAACCTCTTCTAAAGTNGGGAGTCGATGACCNGTNAAAAGANTTCTNGGTAAATGNCAATANCCNGTNGGATGNANATCCAANTACTTTTGATGTTCTGNNTCNGCTTGGCAATAATTGATGAGTGGTTTTACTTCAATNGCAATNGGCTTGNAAAAATGTGTTTGTAAGTCTTGAAGCATTTCNTNTGCTANNGNTTNTTCTTGNGNATTTTGAACATANATNCCNGTGCGATAGTTGATACCAATATCATTNCNCTGTNGATTGATCGANGTTGGATCTACACTNGCNAAATAAGCAGCTAAAATTTGGGCTAAGNAAATGGTATCGGGATAGTCNATTTTTACCGCNTCTGCATGACCACTTCCAGCACATACTTGACGATAAGTGGTCTGCGCTGTAGAGCCATTTACATATCCCACTTCCGTTTTTAATCCGGGAAATTGATCAAAGAATTTTTGAAGCCCCCAAAAGCAACCTCCTGCTAAAACAATTGTATTCATTCCGATTCTCCTCTCTTTGGTAAATTTTTCTGCTTTTATTTTGAACCTTAAAGCCCGCCTACCGAAACATAAAAAACCGGGATTTTATTCCTCCCGGTTTGTAGTACGGTTGTTGCAACGGTTTTTTAACGTTTGGCTTGGCTTAAATTTTGGCAATTTAGTCGAAGGAATTTCCATCTTTTCTTTGGTTACAGGATTAATGCCCATACGACTTTTGCGATCAAAAATGATGAATTTTCCAAAACCAGTAATTTCAACGGTTCCTTCTGAAATTAAGGCTTGTGACATCTCTTCAAACAAAGTATTGACGATTTCGGTCGCTTCTTTTTTCTTGAGATGATATTGCGAATACAAGGTTTCCACAAGAGAATCTTTGTTTACATATTTCGCCATATTAAAACTCCTTCTTTAACTCACGCAACATTAAATCATTGGCGCAGTTTTTGGGTTCCTTGCCTTCGTATAAAATTTGGTATACCTCTTCACAAATTGGCATATCGATGTTTTCTCTTTTGGCTAAATCATGAACGACTTTTGCAGTTCGTACCCCTTCCGTAGTTTTGGTGTTGGTTTCCAAAAAGTGATGAACATCGTTTTCTTGTCCAATTTGTTTTCCGGCTTGAAAGTTTCTAGAATTTTCAGAGGAGCAGGTAACAATCAAATCCCCAATTCCTGTTAGGCCAATGAATGTTTGAGGATTCCCTCCAAAATGAGTTCCAAAACGAATCATCTCTTGTAAACCACGTGTAATTAAAGCGGCTCTTGTATTGTCTTTGTAGCCAAGTCCCGCAATAATGCCACTGGCAATCGCCATAACATTTTTAACGGCTGCCCCAAGTTCACTGCCAATTTCATCATCGGCTGTATAAATACGCAAAGCATCATTGGAGAACAATTCTTGGACAATTTTAGCATCTTCTTCGTTTTGGGAAACGGCATCAATGGAGGTCAATTGACGAACAACGACTTCTTCCGCATGTGAAGGGCCAATTAAAGATACAACAGAGGATAACTTTTCAGCAGGAACCACACGACGAATGACTTCGCTCATTCGTTCATCAGTTTTGGGGTTAAAACCCTTGGCTACATTGACAAAAATAACGGGATGATCAATGTATTCAGCTGCTTTTGAAGCTACGGATTCAATGGCTTGTGTGGGGACGGCTAACAAGACAATATCGGCATCTTTAATCGCATTCCAATCGGTGGTCGCTTTTAAATTGGGATTGAGTTTTACACCAGGGAAATACTTCGAGTTTTCATGATTGTTGTTGATGTCATTGACTTCCTCGTCCATAACACCGATTAATTCAACAGGTTGTTCGTTATCCGCAAGCACTTGAGCTAATGCGGTTCCCCAACTTCCACTACCAATAACGGCTGTTTTCATAACTGTTCAGGAACCCCCTAAAGTGGGCCCTGATCCTCCTTTNTTCGTAAAACTGGTTTAAACCTTTAACGCTNACGAGCNCTAATGTGAATCNGGGTTCCTATGAACCCAAAGGATTCACGTAATTTATTTTCTAAATATCGTTTATAAGAAAAATGANAGAGTTCGGGGTCATTTACGAAAATCAAAATAGATGGAGGGGAAACAGCAACTTGTGATGCATAGTAGATACGCAATTGTCGGCCATTGTGGGGTTTTGGCGGATTCATCATTTGAGCATCCATAATGACATCATTCAAAACGTTCGTGGCGACACGCATCGTGCAGGCCTCATGGACTTGATCGATCAAAGGAATTAAACCACTTACCTTGGCTTTAGTTAAAGCGCTGACAAAAGCGATGGGCGCATAAGAGAGATATTTGAATTCTTCGCGAATTTTTTTGGTAATTGCATTCATCGTTTTGTCGTCTTTTTCTACCGCATCCCATTTGTTATAGACAATGATGACACCTTTTCCAGCTTCATGGGCTAGACCGGCTACGTGCTTATCTTGATCGCGAATTCCTTTTTCTCCATCAATCAAAAACAACACCACATCAGCTCGATTGATGGCTGATACCGCGCGCAACACCGAATACTTTTCTACGCTTTCATACACTTTTCCACGTTTGCGCATTCCAGCTGTATCGATGATGACATAATCACGGCCATCATAGCGAAATGGGGTATCAATTGCATCACGTGTTGTTCCTTCGACATTGGATACAATGGAGCGTTCCTCATTAAGAATGGCATTGACTAAAGAGCTTTTCCCTACGTTTGGCTGACCAATAACGCAAAATGTGGTCATCCCATCATACGATTTGAGCTTTTTATCCGGCAAATCTTTGACGATTTCGTCAAGTACTTCTGCTACGCCCGTTCCATGAGCTGCGGAAAGAGGAATTGGATCACCAATTCCGAGTTGGTAAAAGTCATAGACTCCAAGACGTAAATTTTCATTGTCAGCTTTGTTTACCGCTAAAACCACAGGCTTTTGAGATCGATTGAGTTTGCGAGCAATCGCAATATCATCTTCTGTAACACCTTCTACAGCGCTTACTAAAAATAAAATGACATCGGCTTCTTCAATGGCAATGTCCACTTGCATATTGATTTCATCGCCAAAAGCTTGGTTTTCAATTTGAATTCCGCCTGTGTCAATCAAATAAAATTCTTGAGTTAGCCATTCAGCTGTTCCATAAATTCGATCGCGGGTTACGCCTGGCATATCATCCACAATGCTTTTGCGTTCACCGAGGATGCGATTAAAAACAGTCGATTTCCCAACATTTGGNCGGCCAACAATCGCAACAGTTCCTTTTATCATTGTAATAGCGGATTGGATACCCATGAGATCATGAGAGGAAAATCCGCGCCTTCCTTCCTGTTATCTATCCATTAGCATCTGTTAATTTCCTTCAAGAGAATGGACTTTTTTCCTAAAAATACGGATTGGACACCCGTGACTTCAGTCATGGGTTATTGACACTCTTTGGGATCAAGTATCCGTCTTTGGGATAAAGCTTGCTCAACCACGGATTTTAAGGCGAGAAGTGTTTGATCAAAATTCAAATGACTTGAATCCACCAGTGTGGCTTGTTCACTTTTTCTCAAGGGATTTTCTTTTCGATTCATATCTCGTTGATCACGTTGCAAAATATCGGCTAGCACTTCTTCATAAGGAATCATTTTGCCCTTTTGAGCATCTTGAAGCATGCGCCGTTTGGCTCGAGCTTCTGGAGCTGCNTCTAAATAAATTTTGACTTCCGCTTGAGGCAAAACGNCATCACAAATATCACGCCCGTCCACAATAAAACCTTTAGAAGCAGCAATTTGTTGTTGAAGAGCGACGAGTTTTTGGCGCACTTCTGGCAAAACGGAATATTGAGAGGCGAGTTGAGAAACTTCAGGGGTGCGAATGGCTTGGCTTACATCTTGATGATTAAGAANAACTTTATCTTGGTAAGACATGTCCAAATCAATCGCCTGAAGCGCTTGAACAAGAGCTTCGCTAGAAGTGGGAGCAATCCCTTGTTGATGCAAGGCTAAAGCAACAGCTCGATACATTGCACCAGTATCGAGATGAATTAAGCCATATTCAGCGGCCAAAGCATCGGCTAAGGAACTTTTGCCCGCACCGCTTGGGCCGTCTATGGCGATATTAAAAGAGTTCATCAAAATAGTCTCCTTTCAGCTTAGAAATTTGAAAAGCTTAAAAAGAGAGATTAGAAAATACCAAGTTTTGACATAAAGAAGATCGTCAATAAAATCAGCAACAGCAAAATGACACAGCATACTACCATAAAAATAACTGCTGCGGTGTTGGCTGATTGACTATTGTCCTGACTTTTCGTTCCTTTATTGGTCGTTTTCTTCGCCGTTTGGCCTTGACTGGATTTCGTTTGTTTGGCTGATTTGGTTGGAGTGCCATTTTGTTTTGCCTTTTTAGGCTGTACCACAGGAACTTCTTCTTGATATTCTTCGTTTTCCTCTTCCTCCATGAAAGATTCCTGTTTTTTTCTTTGGAATTTCTGGAAGAAAGAAGCCATAGGATTGGTTGAGACTTCCTCTTCTTCAAAGTCTTCTTCCACAGGCTCTTGGTAGTCTTGAGAAGGGGCCGATCGATTGGTGAAGGGCAGTTCTGGACCATCGTCTTCCTCTACAAAGTAGGAATTCTTCACGGCCACTTGGGCTGTAGAAAACAGCCCTTCTAAGGATTGATTATCAAGAGTCTTTTCTAAATCCTCTTGGCCGCCCTCAATTTGATTGACTTGACGCTGGGCTTTACGTCGTTTTCGACGATTATTGTTAAACAATATAGGCTTTTCTTTGGTTTTTTCTTGGTCTTCTACAACTTCTACCATTGGTTCTGGAGTCTCTGCAGATTGCCCTGGAGTAAATAAATCTAAAAAATCTGGCTCTTCACTTTGTGCTTTTTTGGATTGTGTTTGATTTACTTTGGGCTGACGGGAACGAGAAGAAGAACTTCCCGAAGGCCCTGCAGCTTGATTGGTCATGAAACTGGACAAATCAGAACCATAAAAATTACGGGTAGTCCCGCCGATCTCTTCATCTTGTTCCATGGTTTCAAAATGAACGGAACGGCGAGCGGCAGCTTGTTCTTGGGAAGATAAATCATGGAGAATTTGCATTTGGGTATCATCCGTAACAAGTTCTCCATTATCGAGATTGTATTGCTTCACTTCACCAAGCAAGTCTTCGATAACAGGGCCCCGCGCTTTTTGATCCGTTTTAAAATCGGGAGCGGCCATGCGGGGTGAGCGCACTTGTTTGGGAGTAACTTGGGGTTCACTTTCCTGCTCAAGCGAATCACGCAGATTTTGGTACTTCTCTTTTCGAGATAGTTTGGCCATCTGTTTTCGGGCTGATCGTGGCAAGCATGAGCGGAAAAGCCCGAACCCTCCTTTCTCTAAATGATGTCAAATCTTTGGTGAACAAGCTGGATATTGAAAATTTTAATTTTCAATGTCCAGCTTGTCCTTACTCTCAATAAATTAAGAGTTGGCTCCTGCTTCTCAATGCACTTTGCATTATATCAAACTTTATATAGAAATGGTTCAAAAATGCCTTTAAGTAAAAGGAAAAACAAAAAAAGCCGCAAAGCGGCTTTGACTTGTCTTTTAACCTTTTGCGCGGCCGGAGTATTTTCCATCCGCCGTGGACACCACGATCATCTCGCCTTCATTGATAAATAGAGGCACTTTAAGTTCAAGCCCAGTTTCCAATTTGGCATTTTTTTGCGCCGCAGAAGTAGTATCTCCTTTTACGGCTGGCTCGCATTCAATAACTTGTAAGGTAGCTTTATCGGGTAAAGATACCCCGATGATTTCTCCTTCATAGCTCGTGATGTTAACATTATCGTTTGGTTTGACAAACTTACGTTCCCACTCTAAACGACTGGTTGGAATTTCTACTTGTTCGTATGTTTCATTATCCATGAAAACCATTGCATCGTCTGTATCATAGAGATATTGCATTTCGCGTTTGTCGATCATGGCAGGTTCTACTTTTTCTCCCCCACCCCAAGACAATTCGACGTTGGAGCCAGTACGCAAATTGCGCACTTTGGCTTTTACAACCATTGCGGAACGCGCGGTTTTATTTTGTAAAGTATCAAGCACAACATAAATTTCCCCATCCACTTGAATGGTTTGTCCTGGTTTTAAATCGTTGGAACTAATCATCTTTACTCCACTCACAAGAAACCTTCTCAAAAGAATATCGAGCTTTGATGAGTCGGGCGCTTGTGAGTGTCTTTCCTTTCCTATTCCACCCACTCATCTTGTTTAAAAAGAGTGTTCTTTTAAAACATCCTGTTTTGATCATAGCAGACCAGATACTCAAAAAATACACCTAAATCATGCGTAAACCCAATAAAGTCTAAATATTTTTTCAAAAAGAAGATCACTAAAAGCTAAATTAAACTTATTTTAGAGTTTTTAAGGATCCAAAAAGTAAGTTTTTATCAAAAAATCCCGCTTAAAAGCGGGATAAAAGGTTAAGCTTCTTTATGAAGTTGAATGTATTGATCCATCGCAGCGGCTGCTTTTTTGCCAGCACCCATCGCTGAAATTACAGTAGCAGCTCCAGTTACGGCATCGCCTCCCGCAAATACCCCATCACGAGTCGTCATTTCATTTTCATCCACAATTAAGCACCCTTTACGATTGGTTTCAAGGCCTTGGGTGGTTTGACGAATGAGAGGGTTTGGTGAAGTTCCAATCGCCATAATCATGCAATCGGCATCAATGGTGAAATTGCTGTCAGGTTTGGCTACTGGGCGACGACGACCAGAAGCATCGGGTTCGCCAAGTTCCATTTCAATGCATTCTACGGCTTTGACTTGTCCGTTTTCATCTCCAATTACTGCTACAGGATTGCGTAACAAATCAAAAATGATGCCTTCTTCCATAGCGTGTTCAACTTCTTCTTTCCGCGCTGGAAGTTCCTCTAAGGAACGACGGTATACAATATGGACTTCGGAGCCAAGACGACGCGCACAACGGGCTGCATCCATCGCTACGTTTCCTCCACCGACTACCACGGTTTTAGTCGGATGTTGAATAGGAGTAGCAGAATCCTCTTTATAAGCTTTCATTAAGTTAAAGCGGGTTAAAAATTCGTTAGCTGAATATACCCCTTTTAAGGCTTCACCAGGTAAATTCATGAAGTTAGGAAGACCCGCTCCACTCCCCACGAAAATAGCTTCATAGCCATCGTCCATGAGTTCTTCAATAGTGCCAGAGCGGCCTACTACATAGTTGGTGACGATTTCGACTCCAAGATCACGTAATTTTTGAATTTCGTGTTGTACGATGGATTTAGGCAAACGGAATTCAGGAATGCCATACATTAAAACACCACCAGGAGTATGAAGGGCTTCAAAAACACTGACTTCATAGCCAAGTTTAGCCAAATCTCCTGCTGCAGTTAAACCAGCTGGACCAGCACCAACAATCGCTACTTTGTGGCCATTGCGTTCAGGAACAATTAAAGGCGCTTCGCCTTTTTCACGCATATAGTCCGCTACAAAGCGCTCCAATCGCCCGATGGCTACGGGTTCGCCTTTGATACCTCGTACGCATTTGGATTCGCATTGGCTTTCCTGAGGGCAAACACGACCACAAATAGCTGGTAAGCTACTCGTTAATGAAATGATTTCATAAGCTCCTTCAAAATCCCCTTCGGCTACTTTNGCNACNAAATCAGGAATATGAATNTTNACNGGACANCCTTGNGTNCANGGNTTATGNCGGCACCCTAANCANCGNTTNGCNTCATCGATNGCCATTTCNGCNGTATANCCNANNGTNACTTCNTCTACATTNTGAATGCGNTCTTCTGGAGNTTGAGAAGGCATTGGATTTTTATCCATTCNCATATTTGGCATAATTATTCGCCCTCTTTCTTATTCAATAAGTTACAAGCTTCGTCATAATCATGACGTTCTTTTTCAAAGTACTGACGGTTACGACTCATCGCTGAATCAAAATCTACTAGATGACCATCAAAATCGGGTCCATCTACACAAGCAAATTGCATTTTGCCGTCCACCATCAAACGACAACCCCCACACATTCCTGTGCCATCAATCATAATTGGATTCATGGAGACAATCGTAGGAATATCGTATTTTTTCGTTAAAGCACAGACGAACTTCATCATGATCAATGGTCCAATGGCAATCACTTTATCGATTTTTTGGCCACTTTTAATGAGTTCTTCGAGTTTAGCGGTAACTAAACCTTTCTCTCCTACCGATCCATCATCACTCATTAAATAGTAGTGATCGGATACGTTTTTAAATTCATCTTCTAAAATAACTAAATCTTTATTGCGGAAACCAACAATGGTATCGACATTTTTGCCAGCTTCATGGAAAGCCTTAGCCGTCGGTAAGGCAATCGCACAACCGACTCCACCACCAATAATGACCACATTTTCTCCTTCAATTTCAGAAGGTTTACCAAGAGGGCCCGCAAAATCGGCTAAAAAGTCGCCTTCTTCTAAAGCGGAAAGCTTTTTAGTGGAAGCTCCAACAATTTGATAAATAATGGTCACAGTTCCATTTTCTGGATCGGCATTTGCGATAGTAAAAGGCACACGTTCGCCTTCTTCATCCACACGCAAAATAATAAACTGCCCAGCTTTAGCTCGTTTGGCTACGTGAGGGGCATCAACCGTGATTTGAACAACTGTAGGATTGAGTACCTTTTTTTCAACAATTTTATACATTGTATTGTCCTCTATCTTTTTATCTTTTCCTTGAACTGAGTATGGAGGTGAGATTCATACCCAATAAAATAGTTTCGAATGAAACTTTCGGTGTGTATCAGTATACAAAACACTTCGGGTCTTTGTCGAAAAAATTTAGATTTTCCCCTGCAAACGGTTAGTTTTTAAGCTTGTTTCTTGACTTTAAAGAGAGTTTTTTCTCAAAACTAGGGAAAATTAAAGTCTCATTTTTACTTCCTATATGATTTCTACAAGTAAAAATGAAATAAATGAAAGCCTTACCATTTTTGTCAAAAAAACCATGAGCACCGCTCATGGTTAAAAAATTAGTAAGATAAATCCACAATTTGAAAATGGCTCATTTCTGGGCTTTCAGGCATTCCTGTGTCATAGTCACAATCGCCAAGAAAATCAAAAAAGGCTTCTTCTTGGTCAGGCTTTCGAACCGCTTTTAAAAATAAACCAATAGCGCGTACAGCTCGTCCTAAAGCCACATCCCACAAATCAAACATTGATTCCTCGCGTATTTCCCCTGTTACGGGATCTGGCCAAGGAGTATGCAATAAATTGCACACATCAATGTTATCCTCGGCTTCATTTGGAATAGAAAATCCAGTGATGAGATGATCCAAATGAATGGCTTTTTCCAAAGGATGGAGCAAGGCTTTTTTGCGGTTTTTAGGATCGTAAAATTGCTTTTGCATTGTCTTCCATTCTTGTAAAACATCTACAAAACGAGAAGGGCGAATGGTTTCCCCATAAATAGTGTCAATCGCAGGTCCATAAATTCGCGCGATTGCTCGAGCAATAGGTAGCTCCGTGCTGAAGCATTGTTCGGCGGGGTCAAAGTCTACAATGGTTAATCCTTTATGGTATTGCAACATAGCCGCATCCAATAAAGATTCATAACGATGATGACGAAATGAAGAATGATGAGTATAGGCTCCAACACGCGAATAAACTAAAGGATGGCAAGCGCTGTCGAGAGCCCAATGGCATAAATGGCCACATACATAAGCAATCAAATCATCTTGAATGGCCGAACTCTTTTCTTGGCGAATGGATCGCAAAGCACTTTGATAAAATGCGTTGACATTTTCATGGTGAAATAAAATGCCATAGTCTCGTAAAGATGAGGGAATCCAAATTTTTTTTGGTGTAGTGTGGTCATAAAACAAGAAGTCGGGACCTTGTCCTCCTGTCATGACAAATGAACGATGGGCATTCAACATGGGATTGTCCAACCGATTTAAAACGGCTTCAGTAAATAAAGCATGAGTTACAATGCCTGGCATATTTCCTCCATAATAAAAAGAATTTTAAGATCTCTGTTTTGAAATATTAAGAATGTAAGAGCGGTCTNCTCTTGACATTTTATTTTCGCATGATTAGAACGTTNCATCAAAAAAAATGGTCAATAACCTAGCTTATATTGACCATTTAAAAAGAGATCTCATCAATTGAACCGTTATTCCGAATTTACAAAAATTTTAAGAGAGTGATTTGGCTTTTTTAGACCAAGCCGCTAAACGCGTTTTTAATCCAAGAAACAATTCACGTTCTGCGTAAGTATCCATTGAACAATAATCACAAATTTGTTGAGCAATTTTTTGTTGAAAAACAGGATCTTCACTTTTGGCCGCTTTGCGAAAAGCGAACACAGCTTCCATGCCATTGTGAATATCTAAATTCGCATATCCATCTTCTTTAGAAAACAAAGGCAAAAGGGTTTTAAGCGAGCTTTTTCCCCGTTGCTTTAGATCATACCAAGCGCCTTGTTCAAAAGGTAAAGATAAATCGACCATCCGAGCGCACAAAGCCTCAAGTTGAGGACGATATTCTTCAAATTGACTCGCAAGTTGCATTAATCGCAGTTTTTCCGCTCCTTCCATATTAAAGACCATGATNCTTCCAGTAGGAGGAACGTTTTGTAACAAATGTTCAATAAAGTCNCTTCGACAATCACCCGTAGAAAAATAGACCGATTGTTCCAATTGACCATCTTCTTGTTCAATATGTAAAGAATATTGAAAACATAAGACATCAAAAGGCTTCATTCCAACAAAGGGAGGCAAAGCATAGGTATCCCATTCAAAATCTAAGTAGGAAATGGGATAGACGATCTGATCTAACCATTCCTGCATCGCTTTGGTATCAATAAATAGCCCTTCTTTATTTCGCGCCGCCATAATTTGGGCATATTGCATAGGGGTCCCTTCAATATGATTGCCATCAATTTGACTTAATAAGGCTAAACCATCTTGTTCTAAAGACTGACGAGTAGAGCAATTGGTCAAAAAGACTGAAGAATCATCGCTTAAGGTCTCTTCGTGCCAACATTGAGCATAATAGGGGCATTTGGAGGGAGAAGTACAGGCTTTCACTCGACGGGGAACAAAATCCTCAGGACTTTGAGCAAAGATTTCCTCAGCTCGAGACAGTAATTCTTGTTCATTGACCCAAGGAAGCAGCTCTTGAAGCATTTCATCAGCCGTTTGGTTGTGAAAGCCGCCATGCGCTTTTTTTAATCGATCGGTAACCAAAAAAAAATCGGCTGGAACACTATCCACTTGGCGTATAGCGTTTTTGTTTAAGTAGAGAAAAGCATGCTCATCAATATCCACTCCACATCGTCTAGCAATGATGGCATTTAAAAGAAGGGTATGAAGCAAGCTTTCTTTAGGAGCCACTGAACAAACAGGGTACACAGCTTTCCATTTCCCACTTTCTTTTTGAAATAATAAAGGAATGGTTGTGCGTACCTTACCAACTTGAAATCGTAAATCTTTGCCACATTGATGATCGGCTAAAATATCAAGCGTACGCTCTAGTGGATCGTTAGGCAACCCACATTCCAAATTGAGAGGTTCCAACAACAAATCAAGCTGACGATAATATTCCGATTTATCCGCATTTAAAACCGTAGTGGGATGAGGATTGGTATACATTTGCAAGGCTTTATGAGGACACTGTAAAGCAGTAAGGATATCTGAGGCATGAATCCATGGCTTAGTCATAGTTTGAAAGAATTTCCTTTAATTTTTCTACATATTCACTCACTCTTGGTTTGGGAGCTACTAAACGAACGGCGGGGCCAAAACGGAACAATAAATTTAAAACGTATTGGGCATTGCGAGAATAAAAGGTATAGGTAGAATAGCCATCCGTTTCCTTTTGCTTTTTAAAGTCCTCTCCCCAATACAATTCTTCAATGAAACGNGCTTGATCACTTTTNACTTGAATNGTGTATTGTTCAAGAGCCGATTTAATCAACGTATTGGTTCCAATGTGATCTTGTAAGCGAAAAGTTGGATCTTTAACAAAAGGATCAAACGTTTCGTGAAGCTCTAACATTCGATGAGAGGAAATTCGATAAGTTCGAAAGGCGTTATGGCTATGATCATAGCCACACAAATACCAAACATTATCTTGACAAATAAGTTCATAAGGGTCGACCAACCGCGTTTTAGGGATTGAACCATTTTTGGACAAATACGAAAGTTCTAAAGATAAGCCATCTTCCATNGCTTTTCGAATNAGAGNNAGCAATTTTTGATCNGCTTTGCTTAANCGATGATGTTGNCCTTCTTGTACCAAAAAATAAATGGATTCNTCCTCAAATCCNTTGCGACTAATTTGCGAAAGNACACTNTTTAAAGCGGGTAAAGCATCATCATAAAAAGGAAGACCNGGATGCACCGCAAGGTAGTCACGNGTTTGGCGTAAAGCTTGAGCTTGTCTACGATTTAAAGCAGGTAAGGGAAGAGTGGTGGATGTNTCTAAAGAATATCCTCCATGTGTGCCTCGTACAATACGAATAGAGTAACCGGCTTCTTCTAATTCTTTACGAAATTCACGAATATTTCGTGGATTGGTTTCAAGGGCTTGGGCTAATTCTTGAGTGCTAACCAAGCGATTGGCACGTAGCAGAGTCAACATGCGAATGCATTTCGCGGTACGATTCATGAAATTTCGGGTTGGAGTTCTCGATTATAATCGAGATAGGAAAGCCCGAGTCCTCCTTTCTGCCGACGTGGCTCCAATCAATTCCTGTTTTTAATGAGTTTATAATGGGTATAATTGAGAGAAAAAGGGTGTCCAAAATAGATAAGAAGATAGTATCTACCTTCCTAGCTTTTTCAAACACTATCAAGCTTTTTCCTATCTAAATACAGATTAAGGATAGAGCTTTTTTGGGTTTAAATTTATTCGATCTCTAGAGATCTTCAAAAAAGAAAATAGTTTAGGCAACTAAACCAAACGTAAACCCAAAACATTATTTTAGGAAAAGAAACCAAGAGATACAAAGTTTTTTTTCTTAAAGATAAAGAATTAAAAGGACTCTTTTAAATTCTTTTGTGTAGCAGGCTGCCTAAAATTTAAAAAAGAAAAATGGTTCTCTTCTTAAAACAAAGGCATATACGATTATTTTATCTTATCGCTCAAATACTTCAAAAGTAAGCTTTTCCTTAGAGCTCAATGCTCTTAATTTATTTTCTTGTTTTATCGATTCTATTTTTTAAAGATAGTTTTTTGCCATCCATTTTCCAAAGAAAAAATTCTCAATTTTCAAGAAAAATTTTAAAGACTTTTACTTAAAGGAAACGTTCTGATTACTCTTTATAAAAATGAAGCTTTTAAGTTAATGACGCACGGAATAGACCGAAAAGCGAAACAGATCATAGTGATGACGTGAAATGGAATACTCAAAAGGAACGGCATTATCAAGAAAAGCCACTTGTTCAATGACTAAAACTGGTTCGGTTTCTTTGAGCCAAAGCTCTTGTTGATCTATCTCATTGGACNTATCGGCCCAAGTGGTNTTTTGAGCCGCCCCAATTCTTAGACCCAAAGTCTCTTCAATATAGGTNTANAGAGANCCATTTANGNTTTCTTCTGTTACTCCNGGAATTAAAGCCGGAGGCATATACGTTTGCTCAATTACATAAGGCCGNTCTTTTAAAAGACGGACNCTTAAAATGTCGTAAACGGGATCGTTAACGCGAATNTTAAGATGTTGAGCAATTTCTTCGTTAGCAAAGATGAGTTGAAAACGCAATAATTTGGCCTGCCCCTCTCCTTGAGTTCCTCTAGAAAATCCTGTCAAATCTCGTTCTTGAATTTCAATTT
>WFLX010146883.1_pt1 | contig 15347 bp, 13 predicted proteins | sample 4967041 | NCBI WGS metagenome assembly WFLX01 (sample SAMN12857096, study PRJNA449069) | gut metagenome | isolation source: stool from male and female vole | host: Microtus ochrogaster | place: USA:Florida | collected 2017 | reverse complement strand
CTGAAGGTGTCATCTTGACATTATGACATGATGACAATTTGACATGGGGGTCAAAATGTCATCTTGACAAGATGACATCCGGGGCCGGCTCTCAATGCCTCCACCTCCGGGTAAGTTCGTGCTTACTGGGCTTCCGTATTGGGCGTACAGCTTGGAATATATGTTACCGTAGCGTCTCGTGTCGTAATTCGGAGTGGAATAGTAGAGCTGGGTGCGCGCAAGCCCTCCATTTTCGTAATACAACATCCCTTCAGGCCATATATAATTCAGCTCGTTCACATTGTTGAGGTAAATGACTTCATTCCCGTACCCTTGGACAGTATAGCCGTTATTGTTGAGCATAGTGATTGACAAGTTGATACCCATGCCGAAATTAAGTCCGAAAAGCGGGCGGATTGCAGGAATCACTCTGACAGGACGCCATGCGGCGGGACGTATAGGGCGAATCCACGGTTGGTATATAGGTCTGCCGGGACGGTAAGCGGGACGCATAGGTCTTACCGGTGCTACAGGTCTTACCGGTCTGACGGGCGCCACCGGTCTGCCGGGTACGGGTCTTGCCGGACCCCCGGGGGCAATAGGACCGTTAGGTCTGCCTGGCGCGGCAGGGCGATGTCCGGGTTGGGCTTGCGGTTGGCGTCCGGGGCGGGTGTAGCTATTGTTGTCCTTATTGCCGGACGGGCGGTTTGGTTTCTCCTTTTTATTATTATGGTTGGAATTATTGTTGGGCTTGATACTGTTAGAAGAATGTCCTGCGCCGTTATGGCGGTTGTTTCCTCCACGTGAATTGTCAGTGCGCTCGTTGCGCTGCTTTTCTCTCTCCCCTCGTCCTGGGCGCTGTGCCAAGGCTTCGGTGCTGCTTGCTGCAAGCAGTCCTGCGCATAATGCAATTGTCAGCAATGTTTTCTTCATGACACTAATTTTTTACGCGTTTGTTAATATGACGCTTCCGATGCTGTAAAGTTTACTGATTCAACCGCTAAATTATAAATTATTACCATTTATTTATATATTTGCACCTATTAAATCCATANGATAGCATTGTTTTGTGGGTNTAGCATGGTTTGATGCCGTAATATATANATTTATATNCCGANGGCAGTCAGAAACAAAATTATTATGCCTGCAATCGGAGCGTTGGACTCTACATGCGCTCGTAGAATTACCTCGTTTTATAAATAATGGTGAAAAAATTTGCGAGTTGAAGCATCAAGTAATAACTTTGCATATATCTTAGCGTAAATGTTTTTATAACCAATAATAATATTCTACCCCATGAAACCCTTAGAAAGAATTTTAGCCGAGAAACTACTGAAAATCAGTGCAATCAAGCTTCAGCCCGAGCTCCCGTTCACTTGGGCGTCCGGTTGGAATTCACCTATATATACCGACAACCGCAAAACTTTGTCGTATCCGGAGGTCCGCAGCTTCATCAAAGTGGAGATGTGCCGCCTTATCCTTGAGAACTTCCCTGCTCCTGACGCTATCGCCGGAGTTGCTACCGGAGCTATCGCAATGGGTGCTCTCGTTGCCGACACCCTTNGTCTTCCTTACGTTTATNTGCGCNCAACTCCTAAGGACCACGGNTTNGANAACCTTATCGAGNGAAATCTTAAGCCCGGACAGAAAGTGGTTGTTATCGAAGATCTTATCTCTACCGGAGGAAGCAGCTTGAAAGCTGTAGACGCTATCCGCGCCGCAGGTTGCGAAGTTGTGGGAATGGCAGCAATCTTTACCTATGGTTTCCCCCTCGCTATCAAGCGNTTCAAAGATGCGAATGTGAATCTGCTCACTCTCAGCAACTACAATGCAATGCTTGAGGCGGCACTTGAAACCGAATATATCCGCGCTGAAGACCTTGACACCCTCAAGGAGTGGCGTAAAGACCCCGCCAACTGGACTGCGCGCAAGTAATTTCATAAAGAATTTCAATAATNGCAAAATATAGCAGCAAGCCTGCATCAATCGCTAAGCCTGTCGAAGAGGTTTACGAAAAAATCAGCAATATCGGCGCTTACCAGCAGAAATTGGATTCACTGCCTGAAGAGGTGAGGTCCAAGATAGGCGATGTGCGCTTTGAGGAGGACGCAATTGTAATCACTGCGGCTCCTGTGGGCGAAATCCGTTTTGCAGTAAAAGAGCGCGTCAGCCCCTCAAGAGTCACCCTGTCTGCTGAACAGTCGCCTGTTCCGCNTAATCTCANTGNCAACCTTGAGCCGGAAGGTGAGAGCGCGACCAAAGCGACAAGCGTTATAGATGTGGAGATTCCTGCAATGCTTAAGCCTATGATTGNCGGCAANATGCAGGAGGCGGCAGACAAGTTCGGCGAGCTTATCACCACCTTCTTTGCATGAGGCATTTCATTGCCGCGCTATTAGGTTTTGTTTTCCTCTCGGCTTGTGATTCGGTTGACGATGAACGAATCCCGTCAATGCCGGTGAGGATTGATTTCCCANCTGTCGGCNATTGGCANCGCTACGGGGTTGCCGCCGCGCTTGATGCACGCAGTNTTATAAAGGCTGACAGGATTCCCCAGGGCTTTCCATACACGGAAATGTCCGCCACAGGTTTTGGCGGAGTCTTGCTCGTTTGCTCCTTTGACAATAATCCGCTTGCGTATGACCTCAGCTGCCCGGTTGAGGTCAAGCAGTCAGTTAGGGTAAGCATAGACAAGGATGAGAATGTTGCAAAATGCAAGGTGTGCGGAAGCACCTACGATGTGTTTCGCACTGGCGCGCCTTTATCAGGTCCTGCGGCAGACAAAGGTTATGCGCTTACTCGCTACAGGGTGGGACCTGGGGCGGATGCGTTGCAGTATATGGTAGTGACGCGCTGATTGTGAACTTCCGTCCGGTCGGGGCGTTATATTTTCAAAATATAATGCTACATATAATGCTACGATTATGGATTCATTGAAAGATAAAGTCGCTTTTGTTACCGGTGCCACTGCCGGAATCGGGCTTGCCTGTGTGAAGGAACTTGCATCGAGAGGTGCTAAGGTTACTGTTGCGTCACGAAACAAAGAGCATGTGGATGCAACAGTCGATAAACTTCTAAAGGAGGGTTATGATGTGAGGGGAGCGATACTTGACGCTTCCGATATACCCTCATGCACAAATGCTGTTGTTGACACTATAAGGGCAATGGGGCGTATTGACATAATTGTCAATAATGCCGGAGGCACTAATCTCAGCCGTGACACTGCGGTGGAAAACCTCGATCTCGATTTCTTCCGTGACGTTATGGACCTTAATGTGCTCAGCACACTTGCCGTGATAAAGGCGGCTCTGCCGTCCATGATTGCCCGGAAAAGCGGGGCGATAGTCAACATCGCTTCTATTGGCGGAATTACCGGTGACTTCCGGGACACGCTCTACGGCATAGCTAAGGCAGGGATTATAAATCTCACTAAATATGTTGCCACCCAGTATGGCAAAGAGGGGATAAGGTGCAACGCCGTTGCTCCCGGCATTGTGATGACCGGTGCTGTGACAGAAAACCTCAGCGAGGCGGTGCGTAAGATATTCCTTGAGCAGAATGCCCTTGACACTCTGGGACAGCCGGAGGATATCGCGGCGGCTGTTGCCTTCCTTGCCGGAGATGAGAGCAGGTACATAACTGGTCAGACAATAGTCGCTGACGGTGGAATGACTTGCCACAATCCCACAATAGCCCAGATAAGAGCTTTGTATGCAGGCAAATAAGAAAATATGTGTTATTTTTTGCTATTAAGCTATTGCTATTATTAAAAATAGTAGTACCTTTGCAGCACAAATAACCAACATGGTGAGCATAGTTCAGTTGGTTAGAACGTCGGATTGTGGTTCCGAAGGTCGTGGGTTCGAATCCCACTGTTCACCCTAAAGCGCGTCGCGCTCCGCATGCAAGCGGGGCGCGACATATTTTTGTAGCCTTTTTGTCACACAGACGAAACGTGTGTCACAATCGTGTTAAATTTAATGCCGGAAAGGTAACAGTCATTCGGTTTTAGCATTAATTTTGAGCCGCAAAAATTGAGGGTTCTTAAATAAAATGAAACGGAGATTTCTGATAATTCTGGCAATCGTTCTCGTTCTTCTCTGCGTGCTATACGCAGCAGTCTCTATGTTGTCCTCACAGAGCAATATCCGCGTTGAAAAAACAGAAGGTCCTTTATGCCTGCTTCCTATCCTCGGTGCTCCTCCAGAGGTGGAGCTGGTGCCGGGAATAAGATTCAAGCTCGATACCGGCAGTGATCTTAGCACCATAACCGAAGAGGATCTCGCCCGCCTTGACTCTTTGGGCTTCTATGCCGAGGAATCATTTTATCCTGTAATCGGCAGGGACGGCAATGGCAATATAAATGTGAAGACCAAAAGGTATACAGTCAGCCTGCCGCTGCTTAAATATGAAATCCGCACCGATTCGCTCGGCAAAAGGTATGGAACAGCCAGGTGGCAGGATGCGAATATCATACATAATGTTGAATTTGCGCCCTCGCTTACAGGCAAAAGCGTTTTGGGTATTGATTTCCTTCAGAAATTCCAGATTGAGTATCAGTTCAACAACAGGGCGATTGCGCTTTATCTTGACGACCCTGACGGATATGTTACATGCACGGAGCTCATCGCATCAAAAGCCCCGTTGATAATCCCTATGCTCGGCAAGAGATATTTTGTTGATTTCAAGGTTGACGGCCATGCCGAGTCATTCTTTCTCGATACAGGTATAAAGGCGGCTCGCATCAAGATGCCCGCTGGCGAGGCGATAAATTCCCGCGGACGTCTGACCGATGACACAATAGTGTCCGCACTCGGCAGTTTTCCGGCGAAAATAAGCGATAACGCAATTGTAAGCATCGGGGAGCGTACAGGTTTAGGATCGGTGTACTATTTTGATACCAAAGAAGAGCCTTATGCATTCAACCCGTTCAATCTTTTCTTGCAGGACGTGCTCATTGATTTTCCAAACCGCCTGCTGAAATTGCGCCCTTTTTACAAACGGGACAACAGTATTCCTGATTTAGTAGACTACGTTACAATTGAGGACTAACTTATTAGGCATGGGTAAAGCTTTGCAAGATATGACATTGGAGGAACTATGGCAACTTTTTCCCATAGAGCTTTCCTGTTATAATCCGGACTGGGCAGATTGGGCTGACGACGAGATTAAGGCTCTGTCTATTCTGATGAAGCATTTTTCGCCCGTTATGAATCATATCGGAAGCACTGCTATTCCTGACATCATGGCAAAGCCGATTGTGGACATTCTTGTGGAAGTGCCTGAGAATGCTGCGTATGGCGACATTAAGGATGTCCTTGAATCAAACGGTTATATCTGCATGGCTGAGGATGAGGACAGGCTCAGCTTTAACAAAGGATATACGCCAGATGGCTATGCTGACAAGGTGTTTCATATTCATGTTCGGCGTTCCGGGGATAACTGTGAGATTATTTTCCGGGATTATCTGAGGAATCATCCCAAGGTGCGGGAAGAGTATGAAATGTTGAAAATGAGCCTTCTTCCCGAATATAAGAATGACCGTGACGGTTACACTGCCGCAAAAACGAATTTTGTGCGCCGCGTCTTGTCACTCGCAGAAAAAGAGAGTAATGACGGCAATGGCTGCCAGGCAATAATTCCCAGTAAGGTTGAAATCGAGGAAACGGAGCTGGTAGATGAAAGTTATTTTCCGGAAGACTATGAGTTGCATAGCACTTGCATCAATGATGAAGGGAAGATAACCTTGTTACGGTGCGAAGGATTGGAATTTATAAAGTCAGGTAATAGTTTGGCGATTCTTTCACGGGTTGATTCCAGCGTCGGCTCGTACCTTGAAATTCCGCAATGTGTATATTGCGGTGATAAGGAATATGAGGTGTATGAGGTGTCGTTGGCGCAGACTAACCATACTGTAAAAAGCATATTCCTCCCTGATAGCGTATGGCATTTTGAGAATGCATGTAATTTTCAGGTGTTGGAAAAAATTGGGGTATCCTCCGGAAATGATTGTCTTATTGCTGTGGATGATGTGCTTTATTGGAAATTCAATGACGGCACACTGCATATAGAGGCTATACCGGTCCTGTATCAGAAGGAAAAGATTTTATTGAGTGAATATGTCGTTGATTTTGAATACGATGTGGCGGATTGGCTTGCCTGTGCTCCTGCTCCAAAGGATGTCGTATATGAAAATCCGGCGAAATACCTTAGTATAGGAAAGCCCGGCAAATTGATGGATGGGGAAGTTGTATGTGGCATATTCCATTTCAAAGAAAACTATTTTATATCCCGAATAGACAAAACTGATGATAGTTTCATCGTTGTTCCCAACCAGATTATAACAGCTGAAGGGACTGATTTTGTTAACCGGATTGATATTGGTGAGGAGAATCCGGTGAGTCCCAATGTAAAGACCCTTTATGTGCCTTGTCAGGCAAAGGAGTGCGGGATTGATTTTTACGGCAATTTTTCCGTCGCATTCCCTAATCTTGAAAATATATTGCTGTGCGGCGACGAGCTTTTGCCCGTGCCTGCCGGTAATATTGAGGAAGCATTACAGGGTGTTGGCGATGAAGAACTTGTTGTGTTTAAGGATAGTGTTGAGTACCGTGAATCTCTCATGGATCCCGAATGGCTTGAGGAACTTAAAGCTGATGGTGGAAGCATAGTCCTATTAAACGAGCAGTACTGGATTAAATCAAAATACATAGAATTCCTATATAATCCTGATACTGAGACGCTATCTGTAGAGAAGATATATAATACCGCAGCAAAGTCCATAGTAATTCCTCCGTTTGTAAATGCTATGGGTAGGCGGCTAAGGGTTACATCCGTGTGCTTGGATGATGCTGATGAGAATCATTTTGAGGTGCTGTGGGTGCCTGTGGGATGCAGNTTGGANGNTACGTGCNGAAATAACCTCAAGTCTATCNGTTTTTACTTCCACTAAGGCTATTTTCGTTTCCCTNCNCACGAATTTAAGTGGTTTGGCAATGGAGATTTGGCAGCAAAAATAAAAAGTGCTATCTTTGTGCGCTATTATTCAAGCCAATTAAAAAATCATTAAATAATCAATGGCAACATTAGAGAAAATCAGAAGCAAATCAGTGCTTTTGCTTGTTATCATCGGTCTTGCGCTTATAGCGTTTATCATCGGTGACTTCTTTACTTCCGGCAGGACTTTCTTCGGAACAGGCACCACTATCGCCAAGGTCGGAGGTCAGAAAATTGACGTGCAGGATTTCCAGCGCCGTGTGGAGCAGGAAAACCAGCAGCTCCAGCAGAGAGGAGAAAAATATGACCAGGCTGTTCTTCAGCAACGCGTGCTCTACTCAATGGTCAGCGACAAGCTGATGCAGAAGGAGCTTCAGGATCTCGGTCTCAAAGTGACTTCAGCAGAGCTTACCGATGCAATGCTCGGCAGTGGTTCTTTCTATCTTGACGCAATGCTCCGCCAGCAGGGCATTGAAAGCGCAAGGGCACTTCATGATATGGCTTACAATCCTGTGAACTACGGAATTGATGAGCAGACAGCATCCCAGCTCCGCCAGTACTGGCAGTCCCTTGAGCAGCAGATGGAAGCGTCACTCCTCCAGCAGAAGTTCAATACTCTTATTCAGGGTACCCTCACCGCAAACGAACTTGACGCAAAGGCTCTCTATGACGAGAACGCTGCTACCGCACAAATCGCATACGCTATTAAGGATTATGCTTCGCTTTCAGATGATGAATATCCGGTTAGCGATGCAGAGGTGAAAGAGGAGTGGAACAAAAACAAATCCACCTATCGCCTTGACATGCCCCAGCGTTCAGTCAATTATATCGCTGTAGAGATCGTGCCGTCTGCTGAGGATCTTGCTGCGGCAGAAGTTGCAGTTGAAGAAGCTTTGACCGCACTTAACCAACAGCCCGCAACTGAGGGTCTTGTAGAGAAGCCCGAATTTGTAGTGAACCGCAACAAGGTTACATCAGCATCTATCCTTGACAGCCGCATGAAGCATTTCGCTGACTCTGCAGCTGTTGGTAAGGCTGCTCTTGTTAGCCGCATCGGCAATGACTTCACCCTTGCTAAACTCATCAACAAGACTGTTGAAACAGATTCAGTAAATGTTACTCTGTTCGCAGTCGCAGCTCCCCGTGCAACTGCCGATTCAATCATCCGCGAACTCAATGCCGGCAAGATTTCTGTTGACAGCCTCTCAGGAGTTGCTGGCGTGCAGTCAGTGCAGAAAGATATGAATCTTTCACTTCTTGATCCTCAGGTAGCTTCTATCCGCGACGCTATTTCCAAGGCTTCTGTGGGCACTTTCTTTACTCCCGACACTGTTTCACAGGAAAACCTCCTTGTGCTTAAAGTTAATAACCGCAAAGCTCCGGTTGCTGTGTATGACATCGCTGAAATCCGTTTCTCAGCTGAGCCCTCACGCGCAACAATCAATAAACTTGAGGCAGACCTCCAGACATTCATCAACAACAATAAGACAGCTGAACAGTTTGTAGCAAACGCTTCTGATGCCGGCTATCAGGCATTCCCCGCGATCGTTTCCGAATCTACTCCCCAGCTCAACGGCATCAACGCTTCACGCGACGCTGTACATTGGGCAATGGATGCTAAGAAAGGTCAGGTATCACCCATCTTCGGCGAAGAGACTGACGGACGCTTCATCGCAGTGGCGCTCAACGACATCTATACCGACTACGTTCCTGCAACAAATGATGATGTTAAGCAGTACCTTACAACTACTGTGCGCAACAACAAGAAGGCAGCTTCGCTGATTGAGAAGTATAACGGCAAGGGCAAAGATGTTGCTGAGTACGCTCAGGCTATGGACAGCAAGGTTGACACAGCAATTGTCAACTTCGGTCAGATTTCACAGTTCAACCCGGGCATTGGCGGCGGTGAGTTTGCAGCTGTGGTAGCTGTGGCAGAACCCGGCAAGCTTACCGGTCCTGTAAAAGGCAACACCGGCGTGATTGTGTTCAACATCATCAATGTTGACAATGAAGGCAGACCGTATAGCTTCGATGAGAATGCAATGACTTTCAACCGCACCCGTGGCGCGGCGGTTGTTGCTGATCCTAACCGCCTGCCTTTGATTCTTCTTGGCAACAAGAAAGTGCAGAACAATATCCTTAAGTTCTTCCGCGACTAACCCCGGATAGCTTAAATAAAAAATATATATCGGCCCGGCGGAATACCACTCACCGCCGGGCTGATTCATAAACCTTATATTTATAACCGATGAAATCCATTAGAGAATTATTCCGTATCGGCACCGGACCGTCAAGCAGCCATACTATGGGTCCGAGGCACGCATCAGAGATGTTTGCAGAGAGGAATCCCGGCGCAGCGCGTTTTGAGGTGACTCTTTATGGCGCTCTTGCCGCAACCGGCAAGGGACACCTTACCGATGTCGCTATCCTTGACACTCTTAATCCTGTAGCTCCTACTGAAATTATATGGCAACCGACAGTGTTCTTGCCATTTCACCCCAATGGAATGAAATTCACCGCATTTGACTCGGAGGGGAAAGAAACAGATACATGGACTGTTTTCAGCATCGGCGGCGGTGAGCTTGCTGAAGAGGGGGCGCGTGGCGCTTTGACTCCGGATGTGTATGGAATGTCCAAGCTTAGCGACATTCTTAAGTGGTGCGAGGATACAGGCAAGACCTATTGGGAATATGTCGAGGAGTGTGAGGGACCGGAGATATGGGATTATCTCGCAAAGGTGTGGAAGACCATGAGTTCGGCTGTAGAGCGCGGTCTTGACCGCGAAGGCGTGCTTCCCGGACCGCTGTGCCTGCGCCGCCGTGCCAATACTTACCATGTGCGTGCTTCAGGTTATAAGAGCAATTTGCAGAGCAGGGGACTGGTGTTTGCCTACGCGCTTGCCGTCAGCGAGGAGAATGCTTCCGGTGGTGAAATTGTTACCGCTCCTACTTGCGGTTCATGCGGTGTTGTTCCTGCAGTGCTTTATCATCTTAAAAAGAGCCGTGATTTCTCCGATGCGAGGATATACCGTGCCCTTGCAACTGCAGGTCTCATAGGCAATGTTGTTAAGACAAATGCATCCATAGCCGGCGCTGAGGTAGGTTGCCAGGGAGAGGTCGGTGTGGCTTGCGCCATGGCGGCAGCCGCAGCAAACCAGCTCTTTGGCGGCAGTCCCGCACAGATTGAATATGCCGCTGAGATGGGTCTTGAGCATCATCTCGGCATGACTTGCGACCCGGTGTGCGGTCTTGTGCAGATTCCTTGTATAGAGCGTAACGCCTATGCGGCAGCTCGTGCGCTTGATGCTAACCTTTATTCTGCTTTCACTGACGGTGACCACCGCGTGTCGTTTGACAGGGTTGTAGAAGTCATGAAGGAAACAGGACATGACCTTCCGTCAATCTACAAGGAAACCGGCGAAGGCGGTCTTGCAAGGACATGGGAGCATAAGATTCATAAGTGAACGCAGGCAACCATAAGCTGAAAATACTGTTAGTCAACAAGTTTTACAGGCGCGGGGGAGGTGATTGCATCCATTTCCTCGCGCTTGAAAAGCTTTTGCGTGACCATGGGCATGAAGTCGCTGTGCTTACCATGCATCATCCGGATAACCTGCCGCTTCCGCCCGGCTCATTTGAAGTGCCGCAAGTATCAATTGACGGTAGCATAATCGCAAAGGTTAATGCCGCATCAAGAATTCTCGGCGGTTATGGGGTGAGGAGTGCAGTTAAGACCGCAATCACCTCTTTCTGTCCCGATGTAGTACATCTGCATAATATACATTCTTATCTTTCTCCCGCCGTTGCGCAGGTTGCCAAGGAGTCAGGTATTCCGGTAGCATGGACTCTTCACGATTATAAACTTATCTGTGGCGCATACTCTTGTCTGCAAAACGGGATTCCCTGTACAGAGTGCATCTCATCTCCGGCATCTATTCTCCGGCACCGTTGCATGAAGAACTCCGCCGCAGCATCCATGCTCGCTTTTGCCGAAGCACGCAAATGGAATATCCGGAAACTTGAGCGATTGACTGATATTTTCATTTGCCCCAGTGGATTTATGCGGGACAAAATGATTAGCGGCGGATTTGCCCCCGGTAGACTGAGTGTACTTCATAATTTCCTCTCTTATATGCCAAAAGTGGAGGAGAAGCCTTTGCACCGCAGTGGTGTGTGCTACATTGGTCGCTTATCGCCTGAAAAGGGGGTAGAATATCTGCTCGAAGCAGCACAAAAAGGTGGGTGGAAGCTCACTGTAGCCGGCTCAGGACCGTTGGAAAATGATTTAAAACGGCGTTTCGGCGCTGCTGGCAATATTACTTTCGCGGGTCAATTAAGTGCGCAGGATGTCGCTTCGCTGCTTGCACGGTCAGCTATTAGCGTGATTCCTTCAGTGTGTTATGAAAATAATCCTCTTGCTGTTATAGAATCCTTATGTGCGGGTACTCCGGTTGCCGGAGCGGATATTGGGGGAATACCTGAGCTCATCGACAGTAAGAACGGCATTCTTTTTGCTCCACGTAGCAGCGATGCCATTGTCACTGCCGTCAATGAGATATTGTCAAGTAAATGGGATTACGATGATATTGCTGCCACGGCAAGACGCCGGTTTGCTCCGGAAAATTATTATTCCGCACTATTTGATATCTACAATTCCCTAACTCTTACATAATATCCTCCATAGTTTTTTTGCTACCCTTCCGTCAGTCGTTTCCGCTGGCGTTCTGCCTCCTCAATCGAAGCCTTGTAATGGTGGATTACAGCGCCTGTAGCATATGACAAATATTTACGCGGTTCGTGCGAGGAGTTCGCGCNATTCTGCCTCGGCGATGTCGTGCTTGGNCGGCATCTGNGCAAGCTGCTCCCGAATGCGGTTGCAACGCTCCTTTATTTCCTGGCGGAGCCTCGGCATGAAGATGCCGTCATTCTCCGGGGTGCGCCNCTGCGCATGCCACTCATTGACGATGTCCTGCGCCATAGCGCGTATGCGCTCCTTGGAAATCTCCAGGACATTGAATTTGAGCTTCACGGCAACAGGCTCAGGCTTGTATTCGCCGATAAACAATTCTTCCACCACCTCCGGATGGTGGTTTTCGGCTTTGGGGGTGTCGGAGGGAGTGGCGTTTTCCGTTTTTTTGGTATTTTTGGTGGACTTGGTTTTCTTAGCAGGCTTTTTGGCAAGGCGCGCCTCGCGTCTGCGCGCTTTCTCGTCTATTTCGTAACGGATGAAGTCGAATGCCATGCGTGCAAGGGGCTGCATTTCAATGATGTTTCCGGACGCAGCGTATTCAATCACAGCGTCATACACTTCCCTTCTGATGTCTTCTGAGTATGGTTTGAGGATTTCGTGCCATTTCATAGCGAATGTAAATTTTTTCATAGTTGGTGTGTTTTAAATGAATTGTTGGTGCAAAGGTAAGCCACAATTTGCAAATTTGCAAATTGTGGCTTGATTTTTTTATTTGATTTTTCTAACTATCGGATAGATAGCGCGTTATTTTGGCATTGATGCTGCAATTTTATTGTAGGTGTCTTCAATGCATTTAGGGCAGCGGGCTTTTGAGCCTGGAATATAAGGTGCAATCGCTCTTGCCACTGCGCCATAGCCGCGTCCGGTCAGGAACTCATCTTCAACATACTCTGCTTTTGCAGAGTTATCATCCTGTACGAGTGGGGTATAGATGTCAATATATCCGATATTTCCTTCTTCCGATACAAGGGTTTGCAGGAGATTGTTGAAAGGCACGGTTATTGAGTCGTTGAGGACGCTGCTATTGCGTGGAATAAGCGACATAATTTCAATACGTGTGGCGGATGCAGGAGCGTATTCCCTTATTTTGTCAATGAGCGCCTTGTATTCTTCAAGAGTAGCATTCATGTCATTATCTTTGGAATACACGGGTACTGTGCCGGCATAAAGCAGGATTTTTTCCGGAGCGGTTTTGTTGCCGTTTGCCGCGAGTATTGCCTCTACCGCATTGTTCCATGCACTTAAAGACAGTCCGCCATATCCCCAGCCTGTACCACGGTTCTTAACATTTGGATTGCTGAGAAGTTCATGCCATTCTCCGCCGTGAATCATTTCGTCACCCATAATGATAATGTCGGAAGCCTTGATGGGAAAAGCGCTGAAATAAGTATTTCTCATGCCAAAGGAGTTATTGGGTATGCCTCCGTTGTTTTCTACCATTTCAGGGGTATAAATCGATTTTAATCCAACTATAGGAGCTATTATGTCAAGCCATTTTGTGTACCCTTTTGATGTAACATGGAGTCCGTCGTAAGAGATTTCATTAGTGGTGATTCCCATCAGGTCATCAAATAGGTCAATATATGTTGCTCCNTGGGGTTCAATGAGTGTCTTTACTTTTGAGTNGGTAGCTTTGATGCCATNAAGGGTGCGTCTGCCGTTGTTGCTAGGCAGTATGGAAGTTACGNATACTTCTGTAGCAGGTGAGCCTTGCCGTATAAGGCGCACAAGCTCTGAAATCCTTGCTGCAACACTGTCCGGTTCACCAAAGGTCTGGTTACCGAGGTCATTTGTGCCTATTCCGATGAAGACTTTTGCCGGCTGGAGGGCAATTACAGTTCCAACATTATCAATGAGCTCAAATGTGAATGCGCCTGAATTTCCACGGTTGAGCACTTTCTGTTCTGATCCGAATGCTTCCCACCATTCATGCATGTTGGTGATTGAATTTCCGAAGAACACTATTGCGCTGTCCTGCAAAGGCAATGCCTTGAACTGGTCATAGCGATGTTTGCGGAATGGGGTAACGGCAAAAGCCGAACTGATAGCAACTGCTAATACTAGTGTGGAAAGGATAAAACGTCTCATGGTATGGGTGTTATGTATATGTGCGTGGTGTTTGCCACTTATCAATAGCAAATTTATGATATATTTTCTTTGTAACTTCTTTTTTAGGGCGAAAANACAACAAAAAAGNCNCGATTTTATNATAAAATCGAGGCTTTTCTGTGATCCGGACGGGATTCGAACCCATGACCGTCTGCTTAGAAGGCAGATGCTCTATCCAGCTGAGCTACCGGACCGATATTTTTGCGTCAAAGGTATTTGACGGTGCAAAGATACGAATTTATTTTAATTTAGCGAATCAAGAACCTGCCTGATTTTTTCATAGGTGGTTATGCGCGTAGGCACAAGCGGCAGCCGCAGTTCGTTTTCTATGAAGCCCATTGCATGAAGCAGGCATTTCACACCAGCAGGGTTGCCGTCGACAAACAGGAGGCTGAACAGGTCAGTGAACCGGTGGTGGATTGCTCTTGCAGCATCATATTCACCTTCGAGCGCAAGACGCACCATCTTAGAAAATTCCCTGGGGAATGCGTTTCCGATAACAGATATCACTCCGGCAGCGCCGAGGGTTATTAGTGGGAAGGTTATGCCGTCATCGCCGGAAATCACCAGAAATTCGGGATGCTTGTGCTTGATAATCTCGTCCATCTGGCTGATATTGCCGCTTGCTTCCTTGATGCCGATAATATTGGGATGGTCAGCGGCAAGCCGAAGGGTGGTTTCTGCCGACATGTTCACTCCAGTACGTCCCGGCACATTATATAATATAATAGGCAGCGGTGACGCCTTGGCAATTGCAGAGTAATGCTGGTATATTCCTTCCTGGGATGGCTTATTGTAATACGGCACCACTGAAAGCACTGCGCCGAAATCATTCGTGTCAAGGGTCTTGACCTCCTCAACCACAGCTGCGGTATTGTTGCCTCCACATCCGATAACGAGAGGTACTCTTCCGGCAACCCTGTCGGCAATAAAGCGTTTGAGGTCAGCTTTTTCCTGGGCGCTCAATGCGGGCGTCTCGGCAGTTGTGCCGAGCACAACAAGGTAGTCGGCTCCGCTTTTAATCTGGTATTCGACCAGCTTTGCAAGAGCGTCGTAGTCAATTGATTTATCTTTTTTGAAGGGGGTGATAAGAGCCACTCCCATTCCTCTTAGGTCAAATCGCGCCATATTAGGTGGTGTTATACGGTGCAAAATTAGCTAAAAAATCAGTAGTTTCAGAAAATAGGCTATTAAAATGTGCTTTCGCCGGTGCGCCGGTGATTGCCTGTAGAGTCCAACAGCAAATGCAAAGTTAAGCAACTTGCAGGAAAAATCTNTTTAGAGGGGAATCGAAGTTTAGCTTTTCCCGTGGTCNGCGGTTGATTTTCTTCTGTATCTCCATTATCCGTTTNTCGGAGAAGTCGTCAAAGTTGGCTTTCTTTGGGANGTACCTTCGTATGAGCTTGTTGGCGTTCTCAATGGCTCCTTTCTGCCAAGAGCAGTAGGAGTCGGCGAAATATACTACCACCTTCTCCTTATTCTTGCTTGACAACAGTCGTGTTATCTCGAGATGC
>WFLX010036802.1_pt1 | contig 15347 bp, 8 predicted proteins | sample 4967041 | NCBI WGS metagenome assembly WFLX01 (sample SAMN12857096, study PRJNA449069) | gut metagenome | isolation source: stool from male and female vole | host: Microtus ochrogaster | place: USA:Florida | collected 2017 | reverse complement strand
GACGATGCCTATATCCTGTCCGACCGCCCGGTCTATCTCCCTCCGTGCCGTCAGAAAAATGCGGCTCAGGATGCGGTTGACCTGCTAAGGGCTATGGCTATACCGCAGATAATCATTACTCCTACCGGTGACTTGTCTGATTTAGCCGGAGATGACGTGAAGATATTCATCAACTCCTTGCCCGCCTCCGAGGAGGAACAGAAAGGTCTCCGAACAGCCGATGTGCGTCGCGTTGAATATCTCACCTATCCCACCGATGCCCGCTACGGAGGTGCCCGGAANGTAATCAATTTCATNGTGCAGGAATATCTCTATGGTGGCTACACCAAGATCTCGGACAGTGAGAGCGTACTGACCGGTCTACAGAGCTCGGCAAGCGTTTTCAGCAAATTTGTCTATAAAAAGATGACCTACAACCTTTATGTCGGCGCCCGCAACAGCGACAGCCGCCACAACGGAGAGTCAATCACCGGAGATTACCTCCTTACCGACAGCCGGGGCGAACGCTATCATGTGATCCGCGAGGAAGGTGTGGATGACTCACAGATCAAGAACAACTCCTATCCCGTTACCTTGCAGGCCACCTACGCTTCCGGTAATTTGTATATGATTAACACCGTGGGTTTCACCCATTCGGGTAGTCCCGATAATTTCTATGCCGGATCACTGAGGTATTCCGACGATCCGTCGCGCGGATACACCTACACCCACTCCAATCCCAACAAGTCGAACTCGCTTTCGTACACTGGTTATTTTTATAAATCGTTTCCACATGGGGTAACCTTCAATCTGACACCTATGTTCAGATACACTCACCGAAACGACCATCTGCTCTATTCCACCTCCCGGAATCCGGATATGATTGACCGCGTAGCCTCCGAGAATGCATCTTTGTATATGGTGAATTTTAATATCTCCAAAGACTTCGGGACAACTCACTCTATCAGCTTAAAGGGAGGATCAATGGGAGATATAAGTGATGTGGATTATGCCAGTGCGGAAAGTACGAATAACTCCTTCAACCATATCACAAACAGTTTCGGTTTGTATTACACCCTGAGTTTGGGTAGGATTAGGCTTACATTTAGTGAGAGCAATTCCTTCAACCATAGCAAATCGAACGGAATCGTGGATAATAATTTCCGACCTCATTGGAGAGCCAATGCCGATTATAGTATCAACGACAAAAATTCAGTTTCGTTATTGGTGGGGAGCTCAAATAAAAGTTATGGAATATATTATAGGACTACAGATGTTCTCCGTATAAACGAGTTTATGTATGCCACCGGAAATCCATCGATAAAAACTACCCCGATGTTTGACGTTTACGCGGATTATACCTGGCTGCCGTCGAGTAAGTTTTATCTCAGTTCATCGGTGGATCATCATGTTCAATATCGTACGCGAAAGGAAATCTACGAACCTTACGAAGACGGCAGAGCACTGCTCAGAACCGTAACTAATGAGGGTCAGTATCATCGTACAACGATTAGGCTCAACGCAACCTTGAAGCTATTTGATGGCAAGCTGCAGCTCAATGTTACCCCTCAGCAATATTTTTATCGCGTTACCGGCCTCTTTGCCAAAAAGTATAATCCCTTCGTATGCTGGGCGGGTGCCAATCTGTATCTTGACAAGTGGTATTTCAACGTCCAATACAACTCTCCCTCCAATATGCTTGACTATGGAGAGACCCGGATTATCCGCCAGCGTAATAGTTACTGGGTTACAGCCGGATGGAGCAACGGCACCTGGAACCTGCGTCTCAGCTCCGACAATATGTTTAACCGCGGGTGGAAGGGCGATTCGCAGACATTCGACAGCGAATACTACTCATTCCATTCGGTAGCCAACACAACCCAATATCATCCGCGNATTAATTTTGCTGTGACCTANACCATNGGCTACGGCAAGAAAGTGAATCGCGGTGGTGAAGTGGGCGAACAAGGCTCCGCNGGCACNGCGATCCTNAANTAAAGACATAAAGAGTTGAATCCTCGATAGGGCGGCAGGTAGCGCGCGAGCGTTATCTGNCGCCAACATTTTGATAACTCGTGATAGCTTTTTCGGGTCATTCGATTTGCAGAATCNAAAAAATAGTTATCTTTGCATTCAGAATGACCGACACACCATCATCACAGCCAAGACAACAGTATAGCGGCAACAACCAGCGCCGCGATGCCGAGCGCCGCGCCCTCTACGANTTCGGGGGNCGGCAGCAGCCTGCCGACACCGAACTGGAGCAGGCNGTGCTTGGTGCGCTGATGCTTGAAAAGGATGCTTACACCACTGTGTGCGATCTCCTTAAACCGGAGTGCTTCTACGAGCCTGTCGACCGTAAGATATATGAGGCTATTCAGCATCTCGGCGCTTCGCAGCGACCCATNGATATGCTCACCGTCACGGAGCAGTTGCGCGCCGACGGCACTCTCGAAGAGGTNGGCGGCCCGGCTTTCGTGTCGTCGCTCACCATGCGCGTGGCTTCGGCTGCCAATGTCGAGTATCATGCCCGCATCGTNGCCCAGAAATATCTTGCCCGCGAGCTCATCACATTCGCAGCCGAGATAGAGAAGAAAGCCTTCGACGAGAGCAACGANGTCGACGATCTGCTTCAGGAGGCCGAGGGNCGCTTGTTTGAGATCTCTCAGCGCAATGTGAAGAAGGATGTGACCCAGATCGATCCGGTCATCAGTCAGGCCATCAGTCAGATTCAGGCGGCGGCCAACCGCACCTCGGGTCTTTCGGGTCTGGAGAGCGGATTTCACGAGCTTGACAAGCTCACCTCGGGATGGCAGAACTCCGACCTTATCATCATCGCGGCCCGTCCCGCTATGGGCAAGACGGCTTTCGTGTTGTCGATGGCCAAGAATATGTCGATCAACTATAACATCCCGGTGGCCGTGTTCTCGCTTGAGATGTCGAATCTTCAGCTCGTCAATCGTCTTATAAGTAATGTGTGCGAGCTCGAGAGCGAGAAGATCAAGAGCGGCCAGCTCCTCGACCGCGAGTGGGATCAGCTCATGTCGAGGATCAAGCATCTCTTCGGAGCCAGCCTGTTTATCGACGATACCCCATCGCTCTCTATCTTCGAGCTCCGCACCAAGGCGCGCCGCCTCGTGCGCGAGCACGATGTGAAGATGATCATNATTGACTATCTTCAGCTCATGAATGCTTCGGGCATGCGCTTCGGCTCCCGCGAGCAGGAGGTGAGCATGATCTCGCGGTCGCTNAAGCAGCTTGCCAAGGAGCTCAATATCCCTATCGTGGCNTTGTCGCAGCTCAACCGCTCGGTCGAGAACCGCGGNGACTCGAAAGAGGGCAAGCGNCCCCAGCTGAGCGATCTCCGTGAGAGCGGTGCCATCGAGCAGGATGCCGACATTGTNTGCTTCATCCACAGGCCGGAGTATTATCTGCGTTCGGACACCGATGCCGCCGGCAACGACATCCGCGGCCTGGCTGAGTTTATAGTGGCCAAGCACCGATCCGGTCGTGTAGACGATGTCAAGCTGCGCTTCAAGGCCAAGTTTGCACGGTTCGAGAACTGGGATGACGCCGAGGCTGATGCCTTCCCCGCCACGGCCACCTCAGGTATCGATCTCAGTGCTTTCTCGGGCGATCAGGGGGGAGCCGCCAATCTTCCGCCGAAAGTCGCCGACCGGTCGGNAGGTGATCCGCAGCCGGTATTTGTACCGACAACCGACAGTGCTCCGCCGCCATTCTAAAAAAAATCTTTTATCTTGCGAAACCTTTTCCCGACACGATGTGTTAGTAAGATGAATCAACACTGAAACATTCACTTCGAATAAAAAATATAATCCCATTTATCCAACCACAACTACTAGTTATGAAAAAAGCGTTATTAATGATTGCCATCATGCTCGGCGTGGGCTCAACGGCATTCGCACAGAACATCAACAAGAACGAGGCTNAGCAGNTTGCAGCATTCCTCGCTCAGACAGCAGAAAACGGTGAGAGCAACGCTCAGGCTCTTAAAGTTTATAACATCAAGCAGCTGGGCTCGATCGAAGGCGTAACCGTTACCGACGGCCATGTAACAGCAATCGATTGGAAGGACAAGAAGCTCGCCGGTTCGCTCGACCTCTCAGGCTTCCAGGCTCTTCAGAAGGTTGACGTAAGCCGCAACAAGATCACCGCTATCAACGTCAGCAACTCTCCCGCTCTTGCCGACCTCAATGTGAGCCGCAACCTCCTCTCCAACATCGACATCGACGGCTGTACTTCGCTTCAGGACCTCAAGGTCTACAANAACCGTCTNACCGACCTCAACATCCAGGGCGCTCCCGCCATCACCAACCTCAACTGCTCAGGCAACCTCCTCGTTGAGCTCAATGTGGCCAATTCGTCGACCCTCAAGACTCTCAACTGCCAGAGCTGCAACCTCGAAGCGCTCAATGTAAGCGATTGCACCAACCTCACCAACCTCTACTGCGGTTACAACAAGCTCTCGTCTGTTAACCTCGTAGGTCTTGTTAACCTCAAGAACCTCAACATCGACTCCAACGAGATCACTTCGATGTATGTTCAGGGTCTCCCGATGCTCACTTCCTTCCTCTGCACCGACAACAACATGACCTCTCTCGCCGTTAACGACTGCGGTAACCTCCTTGACCTCGTATGCGCCTACAACGACCTTACCACCCTTGATATCCAGGGCTGCAACAACCTCCAGTATGTAGACTGCGCTTACAACGACCTCACCACCCTCTCGCTCACCAACCAGACTTTCCTCCAGCGTCTTATCTGCAACAACAACCAGCTCAACATGCTCGATCTGTCGTTTGACTCGCAGCTCACATACGTAAACTGCCGCAACAACCTCATTACAGATCTCCGCACTGTAGGTTGCTCTAACCTCGGTATGCTGGCTTGCCGCTGGTTTGATTAATAAAGCCAACGCCTTCAAGGAAGTTTCCTTGACATAACTAAACCCCGCGAATCCCGGACGCTATCTCGGCGCCCGGGATTCTCTGTTTTTAGGTCCGACAAAATATTTTTTTGGAAAATGGGGGAGAAGTGTTGCGGAGGTTAAAAAATATATATAATTTTGCCGCATCGAAAGCGATCTCTCCGGTCGCCGACGTGAAGGAATGGGGTGAAATTCCCCTACAGTCTCGCTACGGCTACAGTCCGACCCTTCCAAGTCTTCTTTCAAGGCTAACCCTTTTGTTTTTCTTCGAGGATGAGAAAACATTCTATCATTTCGCTTTCTTTATTTATGCTGGTCACTTCCGCGGATATGGCGGGAGCGACTGATTTTTTTTCTGTACCCGAGGTTGATCCGGACACGATCGTGACCGTGCTGTCGGGAGTGGAGGTCAGGGCATCAAGAGCCCCGAAGAAGGTTGCATCGGCAACCCCGTATCACAGCATTGACGCAGGCAAGATCAGACTCACCGGCATCACTGACATATCCGACGCAATGCGTCGTATGCCCGGAGTCAATCTCCGCGACTATGGCGGTGCGGGTGGCCTGAAAACAGTGTCGGTGCGTGGCCTCGGCTCCGAGCATACCGCTGTGGTTTACGACGGAGTGGCACTCAGCGACTGTCAGAGCGGTCAGATCGACCTGTCGCGATATTCAACCGACAATGTAAGTTCGCTCGCACTCTATTCCACCGATACCGACGATATATTTATTCCGGCACGGGCGGCTGCCTCAGCTTCGTCTCTTTACATCTCGTCGTTTACGGCTCCTGACGCCGACGAAGACTCTCTTCATCTTAAAGCCCAGATGCGGGCCGGATCGTTCGGATTTTATAATCCATACGTCCGTGTGGCCGACGGTAATAGCCGGGGATTATCTTTCTCGGCCGCCGCACAGTATATTCATTCCGACAACGACTATCCCTTCACCCTCCGCAACGGAAGCATAGTGACACGCGAGAAGCGTGAAAACTCGAAGATGAACGCATGGACCGGCGAGCTTAATGGCCGATGGCGTATGAATGTGTCGTCGACGCTGACTGCAAAACTTTATTATTATGATAATTCACGAGACCTGCCAGGCCAGGTGATCTATTATGTCAGCGGCAGTAACGAGCATCTGAAGGAGCGCAATTTCTTCGGGCAGGCACAGCTGCGCAGCCGCCTGTCATCGCGTGTATCCCTGCTCGCTACAGGCAAATTCAACTGGGCCACCTCGCGCTACACAGATGTCAACGGTAAATATCCGGGCGGACGGCTCGACAACTATTATCTCCAGCGCGAGACTTATCTGTCGGGGGCTCTGCTCTACATCCCCGTGCGGGGTGTGACACTCGACTACTCGGCAGACTGGGCCTGGAACAACCTCACAAGCAACCTCCCAACAGCAATCAGACCCTACCGCAACTCCATTCTCCAGAGTGTGGCGGCGAAATATAGCGCCGGCTCTCTCACCGTACTCGCCCGTGCCTTATATTCGGTCTATCTCAACGATGCCAAGGATGGCGATGCAGGAAACAATCATTCCCGGCTCTCCCCATCGGTCAGTGTGAGCTTCCGACCCTTTGCCGATCTCGGCTTTTATCTCCGTGGATCCTATAAGAATATTTTCAGGGTGCCGACATTCAATGAGGCTTATTTCGATAACTTCGGCAGTATAAATCTCGATCCGGAGACCACCGACCAGTTTAATCTCGGCCTTACCTTGCAGGCTCCGTCATTGTCGTGGATGCCTGAAATGAGCCTGACCTGCGACGGATATGTCAATCATGTCGACAACAAGATCGTGGCAATACCATATAACATGTTTCTGTGGACCATGACCAATCTCGGAAAAGTCAGGGTTTTCGGAGCCGACATCACTCTTTCGGCCACGTTCAGCCTCGCGCGCAGCCAGTCGCTCGTGCTCGCAGGCAGCTATTCATATCAGCGCGCTCAGCCCCGCACCAATCCCGACAGCTATGAATGGATGAAGCAGGTGGCCTATATCCCGCTCAACTCCGGATCAGCGTCGCTCACATGGATCAATCCCTGGGTAAATGCAGTTGTGCATCTCACCGGATGCAGCTCCCGATACACCACCAACGCTAATCTACCTGAAACACGCATCGACGGATATGCCGACACCGGCCTGTCGTTTTTCCGCAACTTCGGCCTCCGCGACGGCAATAGCCTGGAGATCCGCGCAGAAGTGCTCAATCTCTTTAATACTCAATACGAGATAGTGGCCCGCTATCCCATGCCCGGGCGGTCATGGCGGCTGACTGTCGAGTTTGAAATATAGTGAATCCCTCCTGTATTTAATCTTTAGCGATTAATCAATGAAAAAATCCTTCTTATTCTTCGGCTGCCTCGCGGCAACCGTAGCTCTCGGCTTATCGTCGTGTAGCTCCGACGATCCGGACGAAACACCCTCCAACGAGTATCTGATAAAAAACGGAGCCTATCTGCTCAATCAGGGCAATTACCGTAATAAAATCGAGGGAGCGCTCAATGTCCTCGATCTTGACAACTCCACGATGGCGCAGAGTGTGTTCAAGTCTGTCAACCAGCGCAGCCTCGGCTCAACCCCACAGTGCGGGGTGGTCTATGGCGGTTATATCTATGTCGGGGTGTATGAGTCGAACACCATCGAGGTCATCGACCGCAATACCTACAGAAGTGTCAAGCAGATCAGTCTTGACGGATCGGCTCAGGGNCAGATGCNGCGCTCGATGGCTGCCCACGGAGGCAAGGTNTATATTTCGATGTTCGACGGCTATCTCGCTCGTCTCGACACGGCCTCAAAGACTATAGATGCGTCGGTCAAGGTAGGGCCCAATCCCGAGATCATTGCCGTTCACGGCAACAATATCTATGTGCCCAACTCCGACGGTATGAACTGGGCTGTGGGATATGGCACGACGGCCTCCATCGTGTCGATAGAGCCTTTCAAGGTCACTTCCACCATCGAAGTCCCCCTCAATCCCTACAAATTCGTGAGTCTCGGCTCATCGCTCTATCNTCTGTCCCGCGGCGACTATGGTGCGGTAGCCGCCGGCGTCTACAAGATCGGGAGCAACAACAGCGCCACACATATCGCCGAGGCTACAATGGTGGCCGGTTATCCTTCGGGCAATTCACTCTATCTGGTCAACGCTCCCTGGGGAGGCAAGGTGTCNTATAGTCTCTACAANGGAGCNACAGGAGCAACCTCGGCTCTCAATATCAGCAATGTAGACTACCCCTCAGGCATAGGCGTTGATCCTAACACGGGTTCTATCCTCATCTCGTCGTATCCTCTCGAAAACGGTTCGCCGAGCTATTCACTCCCGGGCTATGTATGCCGCTTCAGCCAGTCGGGCAGCTTCATTGACCGCTTCGACATCGGAGTGGGAGAGCCCTATATGTTCTTTTCTGTCAATGACTGACGCTGATGTGTAAACATAGGACATTCTTCTGTCTCACCGCAGTATCCGTCATCACTANGGCGGCGATGCTTCTCCTGTATTCATGCGGGGGAGGCATTGCCTCCCGTGATGAGGGTAGGAAGGTGAAATTTGACTATGCGGTAAATCTCGCTATGGAGGAGCATGACGGCTACACAATAGCGCGGATCCGCAATCCGTGGGATACCCTGAAAACCCTCCAGACTTATGTGCTGCTTCAGGAGGATGCCGAGGCTCCGGCGGGGTATGAGCGCGACCAGATCGTGAAGGTCCCCTTGAGGAGTTCGATTGTCTACTCCTCGATCCATGCGGGACTGATCAAGGAGCTTGGCGCACCTAATGCCATCACCGGTGTGTGCGATGCCGAGTATATTTATGATCCCATGCTTCACGCCAGGATCGACAGCGGCTTGATAGCCGATTGCGGCAGCAGTATGGCTCCGAATATCGAGCGCATCATTCAGTCGGCTCCCGGTGCTGTGCTGATTTCTCCCTTCGAGAATTCGACCGGTAACGGCAAACTCGATCAGATTGGTATTCCTGTGATCGAGTGTGCGGATTATATGGAAAATTCNCCTCTTGCCCGAGCCGAGTGGATGAAGTTTTACGGGAGGCTCTACGGCAACAGTGCCCGTGCCGATTCGCTGTTTGCCGAGACTGAGAGGCAATACAAGGAGCTGAAGGAGATTGCGGCCGCCACAACCGACCGGCCCAAGGTTNTNTTTGANCGTATCTATGGCCAGACATGGAATCTCCCTGCAGGGAGCTCCACTACGGGACGTCTGATTGAGGATGCCGGAGCCGTCAATCCGTTTGGCGGTGTCGATGCGGCAGGCAGTCTGTCGCTCAGTCCTGAGAAAGTGCTTTATGAGGCTGGAGATGCCGATNTATGGCTCATCCGTTTTGCCTATACCCCGGTGACATATAAGTCGCTTGCCGCTGACAAGGAGCTTTATACCAAGTTCAAGGCCTATCGTGACGGGATGGTTTATGGCAGCGACTCGTCGGAGTCACGGATATTCGAGGATGTGGCTTTCCATCCCCACTGGCTGCTTGCATGCCTCATATCAATATTTCACCCNGAGGCCGAGCTGCCTTCGGAACCCAAGTCATATTTTAAGAAAATCGAGTGATACGGTTCATTATCCTGGGTGTGGTTGCGGCCCTGCTTTTTGTAGCCAATATCTTTTTCGGCGCAATCCATATACCGGCGGAAGAAGTTGTGGCTGCCCTCGCCGGCAATACCGGAAATGAGGCGTTGCGTTTCATTGTCGTCAACAGCCGTGTGCCTCAGGCCGTGACCGCCGCCCTCGGAGGTGCGGGACTTGCGGTGACGGGTCTGTTGCTTCAGACAGCGTTCCGCAATCCGCTGGCAGGACCGTCGATCCTCGGCATCAGCTCGGGAGCGAGTCTTGGCGTGGCGTTGGTCATGCTGCTTCTCGGAGGGTCGATCAGCTTCGGTTCCCTCGCGTGGGGCGGCTATGCGGCGGTGCTTGTCGGCGCTCTTGCCGGAAGCCTGCTTATCATGAGCGTGCTCATCGGATTATCGGCTATGGTGAGGAGCAACCTGATGCTGTTGATCACGGGCATCCTTATCGGCTACTTGACGAGTTCAGTCACCACGCTTCTTTCATCCCTCTCTACCGCTCAGGGGCTGCAAAGCTATGTCTTGTGGGGGATGGGTACCTTCGGCGATGTGTCGATGAGTCAGTTACCGTGGTTTGCCGTTCTCTCTATGGTGGGGCTCACTGTGTCGCTTCTGCTCGCCAAGCCGCTCAATCTACTGCTGCTCGGCGACAATTATGCTGCAAACCTCGGGATAAATGTCAAGCGGGTCCGCAACATCCTCCTCCTCTCAACCGGAGTTCTCACTGCCGTCATCACTGCATTTTGCGGNCCTATTGCGTTTGTCGGTCTGGCCGTTCCCCACATTGCGAGGATGATGTTCCGCACCGACAATCACTGGATCCTTATCCCGGCAACCATGCTGGCCGGAGCAATCTTATGTCTGGGATGTAATGTCGCGAGCACTATTCCGGAAAACACGGTCATCCCGATCAACGCTCTTACGCCGGTGATCGGTGTTCCCGTGATCCTTTATGTTATCCTTCACTCCCGCCGTTAGTTCACTACGTTGGTCGGAGTCCCTTCAATGAAGTTGGCGACATTGGCCACGGCAATATCCATAAGTCGCTTGCGCGCTTCGATTGTTGCCCAGCCGAGNTGCGGAGTGATGTAACAGTTNCGGGCANGAAGGAGAGGATTGTCGGGTGTAGGAGGCTCACTTGAAAGGACATCAACTCCGGCGGCACGCAGTGCTCCCCGGTTAAGCGCATCGGCGAGAGCAGTTTCATCTACGAGAGCGCCGCGCCCCGTATTGATCAATATAGCTGTAGGTTTCATCCTTGCCAGCGNTGATGAGTTGATCATCTGTCTGGTCGAGTCAGTTAGAGGACANTGAAGCGACACGACATCGCTCTCCTGCAGCAGCCGGTCAAGACTATCGGCCTTTTCTACTCCGGCCGGAAGTGAGCAGGCCGGTTTGGATGACAGGACCATGACTTTCATGCCGAAAGCGAGAGCTATGTCAGCCACTTTGCTGCCGATGTTGCCAAATCCTATAATGCCGAATCTCTTGCCTGCGAGTTCTGTCAGCGGTGTGTCCCAATAACAGAAATCGGCATTACGGCTCCAGCGGCCTGATTTGTTTTCGTCCGTGTAATGCTCGACGCTGTTGGTGATGGCGAGCAGAAGNGCAAACACCATNTGNGCAACCGATGCCGTGCTGTATGCAGGAATGTTGGTCACTATGATTCCCCTCTCGCGGGCTGCCGAGGTGTCAACCACGTTAAAACCGGTGGCGAGTACGCCTATATATTTCAGGCGGGGGAGCGATTGGATTATCTCGCGGTCGAGGATCGTCTTATTAGTAAGCAAAATCTCCGCATCAGCTGCCCGCCCTATCACGTCAGCCGGAGCGGTACGGTCGTAAACTGTCACATCTCCCAACTCTTGGAGGCGATTCCATGAGAGGTCGCCGGGATTGAGGCTATAGCCATCCAATACTACTATTTTCATGTCAAAAAAATGATAAATCCGGATTCATACAGAGAAAACTGCCGGAGCCAGATGATTGTTCGANGGAGTGCCTGATATAATCAAGCAGAATCCATCTGGGCCTGAATCCTGATTTTGATATTGCAGAAAAAAATTGTATCTTTGCCAATTGTAGCTCCGGAGCCCTCAGATCGGTTGCTCCAGGGCGTAGTCATAAAGTAAATAATCCCGTTTCTAATACCGATAGATATGAAATCAATCATGCAGCCGATAGCTGCCGCTATGATAGCTCTGACATTTTCTTTGCCAATATCAGGCAGAGAAGTCACGGTAAATCCCCTTCCTCAGTCGGTCAGCTGGGGCACGAACATCGTTCCAACACCCGATGCCATCAAGATAGTTGGTGGCGAATCGGCTGATCCTGACGCCGTCGCAGCCCTCAAACGTTTCTTCCGTCAGGGAGGAAAGACAAGGATTGTTGTTGGCGAGCGTGGCGACAAGGCAGTCAAAAGTGTAGCCGCTAAAATACCCGACAAGGCCGAAGGATATTATCTCAGTGTGACTCCAAAGGAAATAGTTATCGCCGGCAATGATGCCAAAGGTACATTCTACGGTGTCCAGACTCTCCTGCAGCTTATTGCCGGAGCCGGAGGTGAGCTCACTGAGGTCGAGATCACCGACTGGCCCGGGAGCTCCAACCGAGGCGTTGTAGAGGGCTTCTACGGCAACCCGTGGAGCCAGCGTGACCGTCTGCGTCAGTTTGACTTTTATGGAGCCAACAAGCTCGACACTTATATCTATGGCCCGAAAGATGATCCGTATCATCACAGCCGTTGGCGCGAGCCCTATCCGGAGGAAAAGGCAGCCGAGCTGAAGGAGATGGCCGCAGCAGCCGCCCGCAATAAGGTCTGGTTTGTATGGGCCATGCACCCGGGCAATGCGATTCAGTCGCAGGAAGACCGCAATGATGCCGTCCGCAAGCTCGAACAGATGTATGACATGGGCTTCCGCTCCTTTGCGATCTTCTTCGACGATATCTCCAATTATGATGCCTCCCTTCAGGCCGACTATCTCAACTACATNACCGACAACTTTGTCAAGAAGCATCCCGATGTGACACCTCTCATTATGTGTCCGTCGGAATACAACAAACTCTGGGCCGGGAAGGGCGAGTATCTTGCTAAACTCGGCACTGATGCTTATCCTGAGATNCGNATGATGTGGACNGGTAATTCGGTTGTGGACATGATCGATGTGGCCGATGTGGAATGGGTCGAGAACCTTATCCGGCGCAAGCCTTTCATCTGGCTCAACTGGCCTGTCAACGACTATTGCGTCGATCATCTCCTCATGGGTCCGCTNTATGGCAACGAGAAGGAGACCCCCGCAATGTGTTCAGGTTTTGTGCTCAACCCGATGGAATATGCCGAAGCATCGACCGTCTCGATCTACAGCGGGGCCGATTTCCTCTGGAATCCGGATGCATATAACCCTCAGGAGTCGTGGGAACGCGCCGTCAAGGCCGTGGCTCCCGGNCATGAAGAGGCTTTCCGCACATTCTGCACATATAATGTCGATCTGGGGCAGAACACTCATCGTCTGCGCCGCACTGAGGAGACTCCCGAGCTTAAGGCCCTCATAGATGCATACGGTTCGGCTCTGAGTGTCTCAGCATCCCCCGAGGGTGAGAAGGCTTTCCGCGAAGAATTTGCCCGGGCCGAAGCTGCCGCCGACGAGCTCCTTGCCACCGCCGATACGATGCCCCTGACGTCGGAGATCCGTCCCTGGATTGAGACGATGAAACTTCTCGCCCAGCGCGGTGCCAAGACTATGGATATGCACGCGGCCCTTTTCAGCGGCGATTCTGTGGCTTTTGTCAACGCCTATCTCGACTATGCGGCCCTGACCGACAAAGCCTCGCGCATCGAGAGCCGCAACTTCGAGGGTACGATCAAGAGTGCCAATCCAGTGGTAGGATCGCTCTATGCCGAACCTTTCCTCTCCGGTCATGTCAAGGAGATGACCGCNACCTATCGCGACAATCATTCATATCGCACCGACGTGTTCCCCACTCCGGTCGTTGAAAACGGCATCTANCGCATCACTGATCCTGAAGGCCGCTTCCTCGGCAATCCGGATGCAGGAGGACAGGGGGGCAATCCAGTCTGGCAGGGCACTGAAGATGATGTCAACCCCGACCGTCAGCTCTGGCGAGTGTCACTTAATCCCGAGACAGATCGTTTCCAGATCATCAATGCCAAGGACCGCCGATATATAAATGAGCTCGGCTCATTCACAGTGAGCGACGCAAGCAATCCTTTCGAGGCTTCATGGCACACCTATATAATCGAGCGCAATCCCGACGGATCCGACACTTTTGCGATCCGCAACGGCGGTCTGGGTGGCTCGCAATACTGGATGATCGATGGCGACCGTATCAAGCCGCGTCGTCCCGCAAATGGTGAAAACCCATATATCTTCNGGTTTACCGGCAAATAAAAACTCCGGCAATCTGGATTGATCCAATACAGGGCGGGCAGCAAAAAAAGTTTGTTGCCCGCCCTGCCGCTGTCCTGATATTCAATGTAAGTTGGCAAGGTGGGAAAAAAGTCGTAACTTTGCGCCCATAAAAGAGAGGTATGAAAAATATCCGTAATTTTTGTATAATAGCCCACATCGACCACGGCAAAAGCACTCTTGCCGACAGGTTGCTCGAATATACCAAGACAGTCGGAGGCAAGGACCTTCAGGCTCAGGTGCTCGACGATATGGATCTCGAGCGTGAGCGCGGAATCACGATCAAGAGTCATGCCATCCAGATGGACTATGAGCTTGACGGTGAGAAATACACGCTCAATCTCATTGACACTCCGGGACACGTTGACTTCTCCTACGAGGTGAGCCGCTCCATCGCTGCCTGCGAGGGTGCGCTCCTGATCGTCGATGCATCGCAGGGCATTCAGGCCCAGACGATAAGCAACCTCTATATGGCCATCGACAATGATCTTGAAATCATTCCGGTGATAAATAAGATAGATCTCGACAGCGCCAAGCCAGAGGAGGTAGAGGATCAGATCATCGAGCTCCTCGGCTGCAAGCGCGAAGATATCCTCCGGGCAAGCGGNAAGACCGGGCAGGGTGTGGATGAAGTGCTCCAGGCTATCGTCAACCGCATCCCTGCGCCAAAGGGTGACCCCGAAGCACCGCTTCAGGCTCTGATCTTCGACTCTGTTTTCAACCCCTTCCGTGGCATCATAGCCTATTTCAAGATCGTCAACGGCACGATCCGGAAGGATGACTTCGTCAAGTTCGTGGCCACCGGCAAGGAATATCATGCCGACGAGATCGGTATCCTCCGGCTCGATATGTCGCCTCGTCAGGAGCTGTCGGCCGGCAATGTTGGTTACATCATATCAGGCATCAAAACCTCTAAGGAGGTAAAGGTAGGCGACACCATAACCCACGTGGAGCGTCCCTGCGATGAGGCTATTGACGGTTTTGAGGAGGTCAAGCCGATGGTGTTTGCCGGCGTTTATCCTATCGAGACCGAAGATTTCGAGAATCTCCGTAGCTCGCTTGAAAAGCTCCAGCTCAACGACGCCTCGCTCACATTCCAGCCCGAATCGTCGATGGCTCTCGGATTCGGTTTCCGCTGCGGCTTCCTCGGTCTTCTCCACATGGAGATAGTGCAGGAGCGACTGGGCCGTGAGTTTGACATGGATGTCATAACTACCGTGCCTAATGTATCATATCGGGTGTATGACAAGAAGGGAGTCATGACCGAGGTACATAACCCTTCCGGCCTGCCTGATCCCACCCTTATCGACCATATCGAAGAGCCGTATATCAGGGCCTCGGTCATCACGGCCGCCGAGTTCATCGGTCCGATCATGACCCTATGCCTCTCCAAGCGCGGCG
>WFLX010383934.1_pt1 | contig 15348 bp, 14 predicted proteins | sample 4967041 | NCBI WGS metagenome assembly WFLX01 (sample SAMN12857096, study PRJNA449069) | gut metagenome | isolation source: stool from male and female vole | host: Microtus ochrogaster | place: USA:Florida | collected 2017 | reverse complement strand
GAATCAGACACCCATTAAGCCATTTTTCATTGGAACTAGATAATTTTGAGTTTAAAGAGAATAAAGCGTTGGCATTAAGACACAGGGTTGTTTCTCTTTCGCGGGGCTGAAGACGCGCGGTCGATGTTTGGTTGCCACACAANTGTTTGCGATGGTGGNNTGNGNGGCTGCNCNNTGGATGNANCNNTANNGTTNGAGGNANTNTAATCCGAAANGGAGGGGGACAGNTATGCGGGATAATTGGCGGCGGGGGTTGCGGTTGTCGCGGGGATTAGCTATATTTGCGGAAAAGCAACCACGCGATAATGAAACGCATAACTACATATTGCGATCTCGATCGAGGCCAGTTAAAGCAATTTTGATATTATGCAAAGATGGAATCTTAATACCAATAAGGGAAGTAAGAGATGTAAAATAGTTGGCCGACTATGTTTGATACTGTTATTTGCGGCTATGTCCTATTGTGATATTTACTCACAAGAAACAACGAGTCTCGATACGTACAGAATTAATGAGATTGTAATGAAAGATGTGGTCAAGCCTTATCTTGACAGGATTATATTACCTCCGGTGCGACTTAATATTGAAGGACACTACCCCCAAGTTGATTATAGTATTTATGGTAAATTAAGGGATCTTTATAAGAAACCAGAAATACCAGACTCGCTGAAAAATTTGATGTTTGTGGTTGATATTCAGAAGTATGATAATCAGTATTTAATCTATGGGTGGAGAAACGATAAACTGACAAGAGTAGTAAGTATATTTGATTCAAATAAACCCTATAAAGAATGTGAGAAAATCGAGATTGGTAACTATTATGATATTCCAACGATTGATTATTTTGCTACTCTGGGACCATGGGCTCCTTTTAACACCTTAGATATCCGTTACTACGCCTATGCTGAAGAAAACGGAAGGGTTACAACTATGTTTCTCGAACCTGAAATTGGTATTTATAAAATATATTTTTCCCCGGCACTTAATGGATTGTTTTTGTGCAAAGATTATAATTAATGTAATTTTTTCGCGGGGGTGAAGCAGGATGGTCGATGTTGGGGGCGGTAATCGGTTGATTATCAATGAAAAAAGGCTGCTACATGGAGCATCCCTACTGGCGGAGACACATCGCCTGCTTTTCTTTGGCATGCCAAAGGCAAGCTGCTACTGGCGGAGACACAATGCCTGATTCACTTTGGCATTAAAAGGAGAATTGGAAGAGGAGGTCGACGCGGTTGGCTGAGGCGTGGTCGCCGTTGACGTTGTGGCGGGAGCCGATGAGGTATTCGGCGCCTGTCTGCAGGCGCGGGGTCAGCTCCCAGAAGAGGGCCGCTGAGCCGTAGAGGCCGTAGCGGTAGTCGGTGGGGTCGACACGGTCTTTGGGATAGTAGCCGACGCGGCCTAAGGCGAGGGTGGCGTAGAGGTTGGGGCGGAAGTTGTATTTGGCTCCGACGTTGATGCCGAGGGCGAGCGGAGCGTAGAGACGGCCGGGGGCGCTAAGGTCGCTGACCATGTCGTAGGAGCCGATGGCGAGGTCGCCCATGTAGCTCTGATAGCCTTTGCCGCAGTTGGCTATGAAGTAGAGCGAGAGGGGGTTGACGGGGTATACGACGCCGCTGAGCTGCGCGCCCCAGCCAAGGGAGGTGTGCTGGCGCATGGTCAGCAGGTCGCGGTAGGCGAACGTGCGGAGGATAGCGGAGAGGCGGATATGCTCGCGGTGGCCCCAACCGTACTGGATGAAGGCGGCGAAGTCGGGGACGTAGTCTTTGAGTTTTTTGGTCATGACTCCGTCGGCGTCGATGTGGGATGATGGTAGCTCGACTGACCCGGCTACTGACCAGCCTTTACGCAGGTCGCGGAGGTAGCGTATGAGGAGGGTGGTATGGGATGTTTTGCCGTTCTGCCCGGCGCCGTCGATAGTGGGGGCTTCGGCCTGTGTGTCGGAGAATGTAGTGGCGGCCCAACCTACGGTGAAGTCTTTGAGGGTGACGTAGGCTTTCTTTAGCTTGAAGCCGACGTTGTCGGTGCCGGAGAAGTCGCACTGGATGAAGCCGACGATGTCGCCGATGACGGGATTACGGCCTACCATCTGCATGAAGAAGGCTGTGCCGCCGGGGGTGCCTCCCAGTCCGCGACGCTGGTCGGGGTTTTTGGGCACGGGTATCATGTAGGGGACGAATCCGTTGACCGGCACCGAGCCGCCGAAGTCGGCCCAACCGCGCATACGGACAGCTCCGCCGATGCCGAGGGCGAGCCTGCCGTCGCGGCTCATCAGCATGAAGTAGGGGGCGAGGGGGTCTTGAAATTGACGGAACTGGTCGACGTAGAAGAGCGATATGGCTTTCTCGATGGAGTCGGCGGGGGCTGTCGGGCCGTCGCCTACCATGATGAGTTGGTGGGTGGCTTTGAGCTGGGCTTCTTTGATTTCCTCGGCGGTCAGCTGATGGAGGGTGAGAGCGGGGGCGGGTATGGTGTCGGCGTGGGCGATCGCCGCGATGAGGGCGATGATNGAGCAAAGGANTTTTCGCATGGCAGGAAGCGGTGATTTTGGGTTNTATTGATTGGCGAGGAGGAGNGGNAGAGAGGGTTGGCCGGGAGGAAAGGGNTGANGGAGCAAAGGCTGCTCCATGGAGCAGCCCTGCTGATTGTCAGCGGNTNATGGATTGGTTTTCTTTGGCATGGGGGTGCTATTTTACTTCCTTGGCTTCGACGTCTTCGNTTTTGCGCTCTTCGGGGTGAGANTCGGTGGAGGCNGGAGCGGCGAGGGGGGCGAGCGCTTTTTTGAGGTTGGCTTTGTAGTAGATGATGTTGAGGAACGAGGTGACGGCGAAGAGGATGAAGTCGATGCCGTAGATAAGGACGGCGGTAGCCTGATTCTCAGGGAGCTGCAGCGAGGGCATCATCACCATGACGACGGCCAAGACGATCATGACGACGGGGAGGGAGTAGAACCACATGGGGACCGTCACCGGCTTGAGGGCTTTGGCCATGAGCCATATCTGGTAGCAGCCTCCGAGGAAGGTGAAGAGGGCGAATATGTAGAAGAGGAGAGGACGGAAGAGGTCAGGAACGGCGAGCATTACTATGCCGAGGGCAGCCGCGCCGATCGAGCATACCCACCCTAAGGCGAGGTTGAGTCCCCCGCGGCGAGGTTTAGCGGTTTTGGACTCGGCTTCGGCGGCCTGCTCCGCCTTTTTGGCGCCCGCGGCTTTGGCACTCTCCTGAAATTGCCTGATCTCGGATGATTTGGCATGGGAGAGCATGACAGCGTTGATAGCGGCGAGGGCGATGAAGCCGCCGCCCGTGATGGTTATGACCCATTTNNTGATGTNGTGTGAACGGCTGAGAAANGCGAAGGTGACGCNGATANCAAGCACGATNATGTTGAAGAAGACGAGGNTGCGGAGTTTCATGTCGGTAAGAGNTGTTAAATGGTTTAAATAGTTGCTGTACTGTATAAACGCTTAAGGCGGACGGTAGTTCACGAGGTCATGAAATCTCCCCACGGATGGGGAGTTCCATAGTCTGGGCGATTTTTTTAGGGCTGAGGCCCATGCCGAGGAGATGCATGAGCTTTGTAATGGCGGCTTCGGAGGTCATATCGCCGCCCGAGATGGCCCCGGCGTCGCAGAGGCGGTTGCCTGAGTAGTAGCGACGGGCGTGCACGCCGCCGCTGACGCACTGGGTGACGTTGACTATGATGCGGCCGTCGGCCACGGCGTCGGCGATCGCGTCGTAGAACCACTGGGATGTCGGGGCGTTGCCGGCGCCGTAGGTGCGCAAGACGTAGGCTTTAACCCCGGGGGTCGCGAGCTGATGGCGGAGTATCGGCTCGGAGATGCCGGGGAAGAGCTCGATAAACATGACGTTGGTATCGAGATTGGTGATGGCCTGCATCGGGCCGCCCGGTTTCTGTCGCCACATGGCCTCGGGGTGAAACTCGATACCGAGGCCGATGTTGGCGAGAGGGGGATAGTTGTAGCTCTTGAAGGCGTTGAAATTGTCGGCCGATTTCTTAGTCGCGCGGTTGCCTCGCCATAGGTAATTCTCGAAAAGAATGGCGACTTCGCGGACCATCGGGAGGCCGTCGGCGGGATCCTCGGCGGCAGCGATCTGGAGAGCGGTTATGAGATTCTCCTCGCCGTCGGTGCGCACCTCTCCGATAGGCAGCTGCGACCCAGTGATGATTACCGGCTTATTGAGGTCGCGGAGCATGAAGGAGAGCGCCGAGGCGGTGTAGGCCATGGTGTCGGTGCCGTGAAGGACGACGAAGCCGTCGAATTCGTCGTAGTGGGCCTCGATCTTACGGGCGATTTCAGCCCAGTTAGAGGGCTGCATATCGGAGGAGTCGATCGGGGGGTCGAACTGGACGTGGGAGATGTCGAAATCGAGCATCTTGATTTTAGGCACGTTGTCGATCAGATGAGAGAAGTCGAATGGCCGCAGCGAGTGGGTGACAGGGTCTTCGATCATGCCGATTGTGCCGCCGGTGTATAAAATAAGGATGCGCTTTTTCATGATTTCGAGAGCAATAGAGGGGGATGAGGCGGGTTAAGAGATTTTGGCTCCGGGAGCGATGTCGGCCAAGGGGGAGATTACGGTCAAGGAGCCGTCGGGGTTGACAGCTGAGAGGATCATGCCGTTGGAAACCACGCCCTTAAGCTTGCGCGGGGGGAAGTTGGCTACGAAGCATACCTGCTTGCCGACGAGCTGGGCGGGGTCGTAGTATTTGGCTATGCCGCTGACGATTGTGCGGGGCTCGCCGGTGCCGTCGTCGATAGAGAAGCGGAGGAGCTTGTCGGCTTTAGGAACACGGTCGCACTCAATGACTTTGCCGACACGGAGGTCGAGCTTGAGGAATGTGTCGAAATCGACGTCGGCGGCCTGAGGCTCAGGCTTCCAGGCGTTGATTTTGTTTTCCTCCTTGATACGGCTCAGGCGGTCGAGCTGGGCCTGGATGGCGTCGTCCTCGATTTTGTCGAAGAGGAGCTCAGGCTCGTTGAGCTGAGTGCCGGCGGGGATGAGGTCGAAGTTGCCGAGCATATCCCACTTGATGTTTTCGAGCTTAAGCATAGCGCAAAGTTTCTTGCTCATGAATGGGAGGAACGGCTCGAAGGCTACGGCGAGGTTGGCGCAAATCTGGACGGCGAGGTAAAGGATAGTCTCGACGCGGGCCATGTCGGTCTTGGCGAGTTTCCACGGCTCGGTCTCCTGGAGGTAGCGGTTGCCGACGCGGGCGATCTCCATAGCCGATTTCAAGCCTTCGCGGAAGTGGAATGATGAGAGGTTGGAGGTCAGCGCGACGGCAGCCTGGCGAATCTCGGCCATAGCGGCCTCATCGACCTCGGTGAGCGGGCCGGGGGCGGGGAGCTTGCCTGAGAAGTATTTCTGAGTGAGGACGAGGGCTCGGTTGATGAAGTTGCCGAGCACGGCCACGAGCTCAGAGTTGTTGCGGGCCTGGAAATCGCGCCAGGTGAAGTCGTTGTCTTTGGTCTCGGGGGCGTTGGCGGTAAGCACATAGCGGAGCACGTCCTGCTTGCCGGGGAAGTCGCGGAGATATTCGTGGAGCCAGATGGCCCAGTTGCGCGAAGTGGATATTTTATCGCCCTCGAGGTTCATGAACTCGTTGGCGGGCACGTTGTCGGGGAGCTGGTAGCCGTCGCCGTAGGCCATGAGCATGGCGGGGAAGACGATGCAGTGGAACACGATGTTGTCTTTGCCGATAAAGTTGATGATACGTGTATCGGGGTCTTTCCACCATTTCTCCCATGAGTCGGGGAGGAGTTCTTTGGTATTGGATATGTAGCCGATAGGCGCGTCGAACCATACGTAGAGCACTTTGCCGTCGGCGCCCTCAACGGGCACGGGAACGCCCCAGTCGAGGTCGCGGCTGACGGCGCGGGGCTGCAGGCCGAGGTCGAGCCACGACTTGCACTGGCCGTAGACGTTGCCTCGCCACTCCTTATGGCCTTCGAGAATCCATTTTTCGAGGGCGGGCTGCCACTTGTCGAGGGGGAGATACCAATGCTTGGTCTCGCGGAGGACGGGAGTATTGCCGGTAATCGCGCTCTTAGGGTTGATGAGGTCGGTAGCGTTGAGCGATGTGCCGCATTTCTCGCACTGGTCGCCGTAGGCACCCTGGGCATGGCAGTGGGGGCACTCGCCTGTCACGTAGCGGTCGGCGAGAAATTGGTTGGCTTTCTCGTCGTAGAGCTGCATCGAGGTTTTCTCGACAAACTCGCCTTTGTCGTAGAGGTGGCGGAAGAACTCTGAGGCTGTTGCGGAGTGGATGTCGGAAGTTGTGCGCGAATATATGTCGAATGATATGCCGAGTTCCTCAAAAGAGTCTTTGATAATCTTATGGTAGCGGTCGACGACATCCTGGGGGGTGATACCCTCTTTTTTCGCTTTTATGGTGATAGGCACCCCGTGCTCGTCGGAACCACCGATCATAAGCACGTCGCGGCCCTGAAGACGCAGGAAGCGGGCGTAGATGTCGGCGGGAACGTAAACTCCGGCGAGGTGACCGATGTGCACGGGGCCGTTGGCGTAGGGGAGAGCAGTGGTGATAAGAGTGCGTTTAGGCTGATTCATATCTTGTAGATTACAGTATTAACGTTGAAAACGCAAAGATACGAAAAATAGCCGATTTGTAAAGCCGAAAAAGGGGGAAATATTCGCGCGCGATATCATGGAGGCGGAGAGGCAGCCGGGGAGGCGGGTCAGAATCCGCGGCGGAGGCGGGCCACGGGTATGCCCATGCGCTCGCGATATTTGGCCACGGTGCGTCGCGCGATGTTGAAGCCGCGGGCGTTGAGCATGGCGGTAATGGCCTCGTCGGTGGTAGGGGAATTCTTGTCTTCGGCGTCGATGATGCGGCGCATTTCGGCGGCAATCTGATGATAGGTGGTATCGTCGTCGTCGCTGGGGCGCTCGTTGAAGAAGAATTTCAAGGGATAGATACCGGCCACGGTCATGACGTATTTGGAGGCGGTCGCGCGCGAGATTACCGATAGGTTGTAGCCGGTAAGGGCGGCCACGTCTTTGAGAATCATGGGCTTGAGCTTAGACTCGTCGCCGGTGAAGAAGAAGTCGCGCTGAATGGAGGCAATGGCCGTCATGACGTTGAAGAGGGTTGACTGCCTCATCTTCAGCGTCTTGATGAAGGAGGAGGCTTCGTCGCGGCGGGAGCGGATGAAGGTCTGCGCCTCCTGGCGGCGACGCTCGGAGGCGTCGGGGGGGATGAGGGTGTCGTCGGTGAAGGTCTCGGAGACTGTAAGCTCGGGGATAGAGTTGAGGAGAGTCACTACGAGTGAATCGCCCTCGGGTTCGACCATGAATTCGGGCACGATGATACGGCCTGACTGCTCGAGGGCGGTGTCGCCATGCTGGTNGCCGGGCTTAGGGTTGNNCTTTGAAATCAGGGCAATCGCTTCNTTGACCNGGTCGTCGGTGACGTCCAACCGCTCGGCGAGGCGGTGGAAATGCTTTTTGGAGAAGAGGTCGAAATGGTGGTCGATAATGTCGGTCGCGAGATCGACCGCGGGTGATGGCTGTCGCCGTTTTAACTGCAGGAGAAGGCAGTCGCGGAGATCAGACGCGCCAATGCCGGGCGGGTCGAGTGAGCGGACTATGTCGCGGGCCTGCTCAAGTACCGTCAGGGGCATATCGACCCCGAGGTTGAAGGCGATGTCGTCGGCAATGTCGCGCAAGGGGCGGGTGAGATATCCGTTGGAGTCGAGATTGCCGATAATATGGTCGGCGGCTAAGCGCTGATCGGGTGTAAGGCTCAACTCGGCGAGCTGGTCGGTAAGGGTTTCGGCGAGGGTAGGCTCGTCATTGACCGCAATAGGCTCGTAGACAGGGTCGGAGGCCGATCGGTTTCGGGCATCAAGGATATAGGAAGGGGTCTCGTCGTCGTTGGCGTAGTCGGCTCGCTGAAGCTCGTCGGCCGATTCCGGAGCGATGTTCCGGTCGTCGGCTTCGAGAGCTGAGGATGAAGCGGGGGCATCGTCGGGCGCGGCTTCGAGAGCGGGCATATCTTCCACTGCCTGACGGACTTCGGCCTCAATCTCGGGGCCTGTCATCTCAAGCATTTTGACAAACTGCACCTGCAAGGGGGTGAGCCGCTGTTGCTGCCGCAGATCCTGCTGCTGTGAAAGATTATTGCGCATTGCAATCGCGAAGGTAGCTTTTTTATTCGTAAAAACGAATTATGTAGGGGCAAAGAAAGGGGCTTAGTCGCGAAAATTCGTTACCTTCGCGGACAATAATCTATGCGTATAATATTCAAGGAAGAACTATGAGAAGATATAGCTTTTTGATTATGGCCGCGGCAACGGCAATGGCCTGCGTGGCGCAGGAGGCGCCATTCGAGGTGAAGGAGGGGCTGTATGACGCCGAAGAGCCGTTCACGCTCGGCCTCGCGTATCCCGAAGGAGTAGAGACGTTCACTGTATTTGCCGCCGCCGACAGCACCGATCATTTCAGCAACGGGGCGGTGCTGACCGAATTCAAGGGGTCGCTCTACTGCATGTGGCAAAGCTGCGCCGACCATGAGGATTCGCCCGACACGTGGGTAGCTTATAGCCGAAGCGACGACCAAGGGGCGACCTGGACCGCTCCGATGGTGCTATGCCCGACCCTCGACAACGGATATTGCACCTCGGGAGGATGGATCGCGACACCCGACACGCTCGTCGCGTTCATCAACACCTGGCCCGCGGAGATAGAGCCGACAGGAGGCTTCACCCGGTATATGCTTAGCGCCGACGGAACGACATGGACCGCTCCGGCCGACGTGCTGATGGCCGACGGCAGCCGCATGGAGGGGGTGATAGAGCAGGATATGCGCCTGACCAGTGGGGGGAAGATGATGACCGCGGCGCACTTTCAGCCAGGACTTCACGCTTGCCCTATCTATACCGACAATAAGCTCGGAACCGACGGCTGGGTGAAAGGTGAATTCAAGTGGTCGGGCGGCGGAAAGCAGTCGCGAGAGCTGGAGCCGAGCCTCTACGAGAAGCGGAACGGCAACATCGTGATGATATTCCGTGACCAGAAGAGCACATTCCATAAACTCGCGGCAGAGAGCAGCGACGGGGGCAAAACCTGGAGCGAATCGGCGCTGACCGCTATGCCCGACGCGCGCACGAAGCAGTCGGCGGGTAATCTGCCCGACGGGACCGCGTATATGGTAGGCAACCCGGTGACGAACAAATTCCGCTATCCCCTTGTTGTGACATTAAGCGACGACGGGGAGACGTTTGACCGCGCGTATCTGCTGCGCGAGGGGGGCGACAAGATGCCCGACGTCACCTACAACGGCAACTATAAGCGCAAGGGTTACAGCTACCCGAAGTCGACAGTGGCGGGCGATTATCTCTATGTGGCCTACACGCTTAATAAGCAGGATGTGCAGGTAACCCGCATACCGCTGTCGTCGTTAAAGAGAAAGTGAGAAATATTGAATGAATTTAGTTTTATGAAAAATTACAAGTCTTTACTGCTGTCGCTGATGGCAATAGTGATGTTAACGGCTCTCAGCTCATGCGAGCCCGACAGATTTGACGAGCCTTATGATAACAACCCATATTACGGGCAGTGGTATGACTCGGTCAACAACGAGGTGTGGACGTTTTCCAACAACTACCTCGGAGGGAACAGCTTCGAGGGGTGGATCACGGGCTACGGCTACACCGACTATTTCAACTACACATACGATTACGACCGGCTATACATAGTGTACGAAGGGTCGCCGATGACCTATGTATATAATGTGGCGTTTGACCGCAATGGTTTCTGGATGTCGAATCGCGACGGCGCGATATATCTCCAGTGGCAACCATAGGCTCGTCAGCCGTCAGGCAGGTTTCGTCAATAAATCCGTTCTATTCATGGAAATAAGAACGGATTATTTTTTTTCGGGGGTCGGAGGTCGTAACTTTGCATTGTCAGTCGGCGGTAAGGCATCAAGAAAATGACCGTGATGACCGCCGCGCTCGTAACAATACACGGGTGACCGGACCCCCAGCCTATGAATTCATTTGACATCAGGATCCCGCGGGGTATTCGGCCACCCGTTCTCCATGAGCGGCCCGATACCCCGCGAAGTCCTTGAGAACCAGGCGTTAAGACAGGCTATGAGAACCAAGAAGGGGGCGATATTGTTATAAGTATGTAAGCGAGTAACGAAATTTCCGAGCCTCACTTATTGGAAATTACTGATAAGAAAACACACAAAAAATAACAAATAAAGACTATGAAAACAGAAATAAGACCCGGAAAAGTGATGAAAATATCGGAATTGGCCGGATATGACGACCTAAAAGTGACCACAACAAGCCTTCTTAGCAACGCGTCGGGCTCAATAACGCTTCTCGCGTTCAGACAGGGGCAGACGGTGGCGCAACATGCGGCTCCGGGCGACGTGATGATTATAGGTATTGAAGGTAAGGTGGAGTTCACGCTCGACACCGAGCGTCAGACAATCCACGAAGGGGATATGATGATCATGCGCAAAGGCACGCTCCACAGCGTGAAAGCCATATCCGACACCAAATTCCTGCTTGTGAAGATCAATGCGGAATAAGCGGGTAAAATAGGCATTACCCTAAGGTAAGAATAGAGAAGCGGTCGGGGCTGAGGCTCTCGGCCGCTTTAGCTATGTCGGCAGGCGTGAGCGAACGGAGAATGTCGGCGACGCGGTCGCGGGTGATCACTTCGCCTAAGAAGAGCATGGAGCGGGCCGCGCCGAGCACTGTCTGCTCGATCGAGGCGGAAGCGACGATTTGCTGGCCGAGATACTGGCGTCGGGCGGCGTTGAGGGCCCGGGGCGAGAGGGGCGTGTCGGCGATGCGGCGCAACTGGCCTTTAATGAGGCGCACGCAGCGGTCGCGGTCCTCGGGGTTGCTTCCGCAATAGATAGAGAGCAGGCCGACGTCGGAGTAAAGCGCCGTCGAGGAGTCGACGCTGTAGACGAGACCCCGCCGCTCGCGGAGGGCGACGTTGAGCCTCGAATTCATGCCGGGGCCGCCGAGAATGTTGTTCAGGAGCGAGAGGGCGTAGCGCTCAGGGGAGTAGATAGAGGGGATGATGGCTCCCATGAGGGTGTGGGCCTGGTGGTTGTCCTCGTCGTCGCGGCGCAGGTCGAAAGGCCGGGCGGGAAGCGAGTCGACGGGGTAGAGATGACTCACCTGATGGGTGGGTAGAGAGGCGAATTTGCTTTCGACAAGATGACGCACTTTAGCTACAGGGAGCGGCCCGCAATAGAAAAACACCATGTTGGGAGCCGAGTAGAAGCGGTCGATGAAGCCGCGGCAGGTGGCTGACCCGAAGGTTTCGAGGGTGGAGCGCGAACCCAGAATGTTGTGGCCCAAGGAGGTGCCGGCAAAGATAAGGTCGTCGAAGTCGTCGAATACGGCTTCGCTCGGGGTGTCGAGATAGGAGTCGATTTCCTCGGCCACGACCTCGCGCTCCTTGTCGAGCTCTGAATCGGGGAAGCGGGAGTTGAGGATTAAGTCGGCTATGAGATCGACCGCTCTGGCGAAAAAGCCTTGCGGAACGACGGAGTAGACGTAGGTCTCCTCTTTGGTCGTATAGGCGTTTAGCTCGCCGCCTACGGCTTCGAGATGATTGATAATGCGCGAGGCCGAGCGGTTGTCGGTGCCTTTGAATATGGTGTGCTCCACGAAATGGGCCAGGCCATACTCGGCGGGGAGCTCGTCGCGGCTCCCGGCTCTGACGGCCACGCCGCAGTATTCCACCCGCAAGGGGCGGTCGATATGCACCACTCTCAATCCGTTGTCAAGGCAATATGTTTCCAAGTCAGGTAGAATTTATGCTGTATGGCCTATTTGTTAAAGTGTCCGTCGGCTTCGAGGAGAGCGAGGAGGCGGGGGAGGGCCTGGTCGGAAGGGATGTTGCGCTCGATGCACTCCTTGCCGCGGTAAAGGCTGACGCGTCCCACTCCGGCGCCGATATAGCCGTAGTCAGCGTCGGCCATTTCGCCGGGGCCATTTACGATACACCCCATCACGCCGATCTTGAGGTGGGGGAGATGAGAAGTGGCGGCTTTGATTTCGTTGACCGTCTTCTGGAGGTCGAACATGGTGCGTCCGCATCCGGGACAGGAGATATACTCCGTGCGGGTGAAGCGCAGGCGCGCGGCCTGGAGTATAGAGAGCTCAAGGGGTGCTGCCTGCTCGGGGGTCAGAGAGTCAGCTTCGAGCCAGATAGCGTCGTGAAGGCCGCTGTTGAGCAGCAAGGCCCCGAAATCGGCCGAAGCGTAGATGGTGAGGTCGTCGGCATTGATGCCGTCGTATTTCAAGTGGGAGATAATCGGATTGGAGACTCCTGCGGCTGTCAGTATATGCGCGGCCGACTGGATGGCGGCTGCTTGGTTGGGATTAGAAGATCGGAGGGCGAGGATTTTGTCGGGATTAGCGACGGCAAGAGCTATTAGTTCGCCGCTCGGTAAGTCGGCGTCAACGCTCAGAATCGGCAGGGAAGCGAGGTTGTCGGCATGGAACGCTTTTGGCGTTTTGCCACCCCCTACGCCGTCGATTTCCGATGATTTTCTGCGCTCGGGGGCGACTGGGTTGAAGCCGGGATAGGGGGCGGAGGCTTCGGTCGGCTCTGCTGTGGCCATAGAGTTGACGTAGTCGACCAGGCGGCGGGCCACGGGTATTTCAGCCTCAGGCTCCTCGCTGAGCGACACGCGGATTGTGTCGCCTACTCCCTGGTGGAGCAAAGCGCCGATGCCGAGGGCCGACTTTACGCGGCCGTCTTCGCCGTTTCCGGCCTCGGTAACGCCGAGGTGGAGCGGAAAATTCATGTTTTCCTTCTCCATGGCGTCGACAAGCAGCCGTACCGTGGTGGTCATGACAACGGTGTTGGAAGCCTTGATAGAGATGACGACGTTGGGAAAATCGTGCTTTACGAAGACGCGTAGAAACTCCATCGCGCTCTCGACCATACCGGCGGGGGTGTCGCCGTAGCGGCTCATGATGCGGTCGGAGAGCGAGCCGTGGTTGACGCCGATGCGTATGGCCGTGTGGTTGGCCTTGCAGAGGTCGATGAAGGGAACGAGAGCGTCCTCGATTCGCTGGAGCTCGCGCTGATACTCCTCGTCGGTGAACCGGAGCTTGACGAACGTGCGCCCAGGGTCGACGAAATTGCCGGGATTGATGCGCACTTTCTCTACCTTAGTGGCCGCGGCATAGGCGGCTTTGGGGTTGAAATGGATGTCGGCGACAAGGGGGGCGGAGAAGCCGCGCCTGCGGAGTTTTTCGCGGATAAGGCCCATGCAGTCGGCTTCGATCACGCCCTGAGCGGTAAGGCGCACATATTCGCCTCCGGCCTCGATAATGCGCTCGGCCTGAGCGGCCGAGGCTTCGATGTCGCGGGTGGAGGTGGATGTCATTGACTGTATGCGTATCGGCTCATCGCCGCCGAGGGGAGTCGAGCCGATTTCAACTTTAGCCGACTTGCGGCGCTTATAATCGAATATTCCCAATGTGAGGTCAGATTTTGTATTTGTAGTCGAGAGTGGCGAGCTCCTCGTTGGCCTTCACGATCTTGTCGCGGAGGTGAGCGCGGTATTCATCGTAAGCGGCTTTGACCGAGGAATTTGATAGCGCGATGATCTGCACGGCGAGGATGGCGGCGTTCATGGCGCCGTTGATGCCGACGGTGGCCACGGGTATGCCCGGAGGCATCTGCACGATAGAGAGAAGCGCGTCTTTGCCCTCAAGGGTCGCGGCGAGAGGCACTCCGATAACAGGCAGAGGGGTCTGGGCGGCGATCACGCCGGGAAGGGCGGCGGCCATTCCGGCGGCGGCGATGATAACCTTTACGCCGCGGGCCTCGGCGTTTTCGGCAAATCGGGTCACTTCGAGGGGAGTGCGGTGGGCCGAGAGCGCGTTCATTTCAAACGGAACGCCCATCTGCTCAAGGAAGTCGGCGGCTTTTTTCACGACCGGGAGGTCGCTCATGCTGCCCATTATAATGCTTACTAAGGGGGTCATATGTTAAGATTTGTTAGAAGAAAAGACACTTTTAAAGAGTCGTCAGAAGGCCAATTCGAGGAGGGTGATCCATAAGGCGCCGTTGACAAATCCGGCCACGATTTGGGCGAGGGTGTGCTTGCCGAGAATAAGGCGCGCGGTGCATACCGCTCCGGCGAGGATGATAGTGACGATCATCAGCGCGGGGCTGTGAAACACCACGAAGTGGTTGTAATAGAGCATGAACACGAAGGCGCAAAGCCCGCCCATGCCTGTGGCGTGGCCCGAGATTTTCCACTTAAAGCTAACTAAAGCGGTGACAGCCACTGCGATAGCCGCCGCGACCATGAATCCCCACATCCACCAGGGTGAATGGATGCTGAACAGATAGAACAGCGAGGCGATATAGCAGACGAGGGCGACGGCCAGCGGCACAATGCGCTCGCGGCGGTCGTTAAGCCCCGGGTCCTGAATCTTTTTAGCGCGCCATAGCAGGAAAATAGACAGCGCGGGGAGCAATCCCGTCAGCGCGAACACGATCGCCGTTACCATTATCTTGACTCCCAGCGGTATGCTCGACAGGGCCATATACGTGGCCGCGAACGAGATAACGATACCATACGTANGNNTAAGCAGGNGGGAGAANATGCGGGAAAGCGTTNTGNAGATTATATCGATAGCTTTCATTGATGTCATTGATGAAGAGTGTTGCTGAAAAAAATACCTACTTTCTTTTCTCCGCGAAGTTAATGATTTTTTGTCAAACAATCTCTAAAAGAAAGCCGGCAAAGATTAATGGAATATATAGAAGCGACTGCCCTTTTTGTAAAAATTAACAAAGGGGGGTTGAAATGTGGTGTTTATTTNCGCTTNAGATAGGTTAANATTAAAAANAACTCCNTANATTTGCAAACAAAATAAGACCACTCCCGGTTAGGGATTTAGCTTCAGGCCGAGGAAATGGCCGACAATCGCAGACAAAACCACAAACACAATATACAATTTCTAACATTAAACATCAATGAGCAACAAGATTGATTTAACTCAGTACGGTATCACCGGCACTCCCGAGATCATCCACAACCCCTCTTGGGATCAGCTTTTCATCGACGAGGTTAACCCCGAACTCACCGGCTACGAAAAAGGCCAGGAGTCAGAGCTCGGCGCAGTTAACGTAATGACAGGCATTTACACCGGTCGCTCCCCTAAAGATAAATTCTTCGTTGAGGACGAAATCTCTAAACACACTCGCTGGTAGACTACTGACGAATACAAGAACGACAACATGCGCATCACTCCCAAAACATGGGCATCCCTCAAGGAAATCGCCGATCAGGAGCTT
>WFLX010128292.1_pt1 | contig 15348 bp, 15 predicted proteins | sample 4967041 | NCBI WGS metagenome assembly WFLX01 (sample SAMN12857096, study PRJNA449069) | gut metagenome | isolation source: stool from male and female vole | host: Microtus ochrogaster | place: USA:Florida | collected 2017 | reverse complement strand
CGGAATAAGCGAGATGGTCGATGAGGTGTGGGACGTGACCGCGCCCGAAGANGTAAGGATAAGGCGCGTCGTGAAACGCAACGGANTGTCGCCNGAAGAAGTNAAACAACGCATNNANGCNCAGGCNATNACCGTGACCAATCCCCACCGNCGCGTATTCACCCTGCTGAACGACGGCACACAGCCGCTCCTCCCCCAGGTATTGAACTTGCTGAGGAAATAGCCGAAAAATAGAATTACCTCACAACCTAAATCAGAATTCGCTTGTGAAATGGAAGCGGATTTTAGGGAAATCGTTCTGTGCCATCTGCAACACATAGTTTGAATCGGCAAGGAACACGTCGCGCCCNTCACGGTCAACAGCCATGAACTGATGCTTACGCTTCTTGAACGCTTCGAGCGCCTCGGCGTCATCACTCTCAATCCAGCAAGCTTTATATAGCGAAATGGGCTCCCAACGCACTGTAGCCCCATATTCGTGAAGCAAACGGTACTGTATCACCTCAAACTGCAGCTGCCCCACGGTGCCTATAATTTTACGCCCGTTGAACTGATTGATGAACAACTGAGCTACGCCCTCGTCCATCAACTGCTGTATTCCTTTCTCCAACTGCTTGGACTTCATGGGGTCAGTGTTCTCGATATACTTAAACATTTCAGGCGAGAAGCTCGGCAGACCCTTATAATGGAGATTTTCACCCGATGAAAGAGTGTCGCCAATCTTAAAATTNCCGGTATCGGGGATTCCGACAATGTCGCCCGGATATGCTTCATCGACAATACTCTTTTTCTGCGCCATGAAAGCGGTGGGAGCGGCAAAACGCATCATCTTGCCAGAGCGGACATGCTTGTAGTTGGCGTTACGCTCAAACTTGCCTGAGCACACTTTCACAAATGCGATACATGAGCGATGGTTGGGGTCCATATTGGCATGAATCTTGAACACAAAGCCCGAGAACGGCTCCTCCTGAGGCTCGACCACACGCTCCTCGGCGGCTACCGGACGAGGAGCCGGCGCAATCTTCACAAAGCAATCGAGCAGCTCCTTAACGCCAAATGTATTAAGCGCCGAACCGAAAAAAACCGGAGCCACCTTGCCCTCAAGATATTCCTTCTCATTAAATTCGGGATAGACTCCCTCAATCAATTCAAGATCCTCACGCAATTTCGCGGCATCCTTTTCGCCCACAGCTTCATCTATGCGCGGATCATTGACCGAATCTATCTCGACTCGCTCAGTGACCTGAGTCTTGCTCGGAGTGAAGAGATCAAGAGAGTTCTCATATATATTATACACGCCCTTAAACTTGGCGCCGATATTTATAGGCCATGAAAGGGGGCGCACAGCAATCTTAAGCTCAGCCTCAAGCTCGTCAAGAATCTCAAACGGGTCACGCCCCTCTCGGTCGAGCTTGTTGACGAATATGATCACAGGAGTGTTGCGCATGCGGCACACCTCCATCAGTTTGCGAGTCTGCTGCTCCACGCCCTTTGCAACATCGACCACGATGATAACGCTGTCGACAGCGGTCAACGTGCGATAAGTGTCCTCGGCAAAGTCCTGGTGTCCCGGCGTGTCGAGAATGTTTATCTTATAGTCGCCATAATTGAAGCCCATCACCGACGTAGCCACCGAGATACCTCTTTGCTTCTCGATTTCCATCCAGTCGGAAGTGGCTGTTTTCTTAATTTTATTTGACTTCACCGCTCCCGCCACATGAATAGCGCCACCGAAAAGCAAGAGTTTTTCGGTGAGAGTTGTTTTACCTGCATCGGGGTGAGAGATAATTGCGAAAGTGCGTCGGCGATTTATTTCATCGTTAAGTGTAGCCACGGCTATGTACAATATTAAATATGCAAATCAAATTGAGTCACGAAATGGAATAAATGTATCTTTTTACATTTTCCGCTTACAAAATTACAAAAATTTATGTTATAAAACACGATTAAGGATTAATATCTAATTTAAGGCTTCAAAACAGCCAAAAATCACTATTCAAAATTTGGATTGTTAGAAATATAATAATAAATTTGCACATCCAAAGCCGTAAAATGACGGTTAGGAATGCTTGAGGATGGATCGAAGAGCCAACACCGAAACAAGTGGCGCCACTACTATAACATGCTGATTTAGAGTGAAGCTGATTGTTGACAAGGACCATGTAAACTCACGAAACACAACACTTGCATAATATAGAATAACACTTTAAAATAACTTTAATTCATTATCATTCAAACAATTATGGAAAATCAAAAGCCTAATGCTGGAGCCGCTCCGGCTAAAAAACAGCCTAAGAACGAAGGTTCTAACGTACGCGGTATTAAGAATGCATTTCTTGTAATCATCGCATGTTTCATCGTTGCTGTCTGCTTGTTCATCTTCTGGTTTGGACATGACATGCACTTCGACGAAGCAGGTCACCCGCAGGATCTTTGGGGAACCGTTTACAAAGGTGGTTTCATCGTGCCTATTCTTCAAACTTTGTTCCTCACCGTTATCGTTCTCTCTGTTGAACGCTGGATCGCTCTTTCAAGCGCAAAAGGCAAAGGCAGCATCTCTAAATTCGTTGCCGGCGTTAAGGCTTGCTTGAAGAAAAACGACATCGCAGGCGCTCAGGCTCTCTGCTCAAAGCAGAAAGGTAGTGTTGCCGCTGTTGTTTCAGCTGCTCTCGTTCGCTACGAAGAAATGGACAAGAACACCACTCTTTCAAAAGAGCAGAAAATCGCTACTCTCCAGAAGGAAGTTGAAGAAGCTACCGCTCTTGAGATGCCCGCTCTTCAGCAGAACCTCCCNATCGTTGCNACTCTTACNACTCTNGGTACACTNGTCGGACTTCTCGGTACTGTNATGGGTATGATCAAATCNTTCCAGGCTCTTGCTGCNTCNGGNGCNCCTGACTCAACNGAACTTTCNACCGGTATCTCTGAGGCNCTTATCAACACNGCCTTCGGTATCGCAACCGGTGCNTTCGCTGTNATNTNTTACAACTTCTACACCAACAAGATTGACAACCTGACTTACGCTATCGACGAAATCGGCTTCTCAATCGTGCAAACATTTGCTGCTACTCACTAATCCATTGTCTTTCAGATAATATTCGATTAAAAATCAATTAACAGAAAAACAATGGGAAAAGTAAAAATTAAAAGAAAGAGTACCCTCATCGACATGACCGCGATGAGTGACGTGACTGTTCTTTTGCTTACTTTCTTCATGTTGACCTCGACCTTCTTGCAGAAGGAGCCGGTTACGGTGCTCACCCCGTCGTCAGTGTCGGAGATAAAGGTGCCTGTGACCAACACCACCACTGTCCTCATTTCACCTGAGGGGAAGGTCTTTCTATCGGTTTCCGGTGACGCCGACTCTACCTATTCAAGCGAAAAAGTAAGAGCCGAACTTATCAGAAATGCCGTAGCCGAGTATAACAAGACTCATAGTAAACAAGTACAGCTCACTAACGAACAGGTTGCAAAGTTCTCCAAGATGAACATGTTCGGAATAAAGATCGCTGATCTACCCGCTTTCCTTGATCTTCCTCAGGTGAAGCAGGACGAAGTTCTTTCCGACATGTCAAATCCTTCGACAGGTATTCCTATCGACGACAACAAGGACTTGACCAAACCTAATGAGTTCCAAATCTGGATGCGCGCCATCTACAATTCATCCAACCCCAACCTTGAAGCAACAATCAAGAGCGGAGAAGGTATTGCAGTGAAAGCCGACAAGGACACCCCCTACACTACTGTACACAATGTTCTTGACAACCTGCAGACCTTGAAGATGAATAAGTTTAGCTTGATGACCGCACTCAAAACTGAAAACGATTAATCATTATGGCACAGATAGAACAATCAGACGGCGGCAAAAAGAAAAAAGGCGCCCAGAAGAAGATGTCAATCCACGTCGACTTCACACCGATGGTGGATATGAATATGCTCCTTATCACGTTCTTCATGCTCTGTACCACGATGATCAAATCGCAGACCTTGCAGATATCTCTTCCGTCAAACGAAAAGGTAGAGCAGGAGCAGCAGAACAAAGCTAAGGAATCTCAAGCAGTGACCCTAATCCTTGACACCGAGCGCGACGCCGACGGTAATGTTAAGTATGATCCTGAAACCGGTCGTCCGGCTCACATCATCTACTATTACTTCGGTAAGCCCGAAATCGCCGACGAAGACAAAGACGGACATCTCGACAATAGCAACCTGAAAGTTGAGAAGTTCATCGGAAATCAGAACGGCGAGACTCAAGGTATCCGCAAAATTCTTCATGACAAAAACAAGACCGTGCTTGAAAAAATCGCTGTCTTGAAAGAGGATTGGAAGAATAAGACCATTACTGACGAAGAGTATCAGAAGAGAGCAAAGGAGATCCGTAACGACTCGCTCATTACCGACCGTCCCGTTGTCATCATCAAAGCTGGTCCCAACGCTTCTTGGGAAAGCTTGATCGGCGCTCTTGACGAAATGCAAATCAACCAGATTTCACGCTACCAGATTGACAATATCAATAATGTTGACTCATTGCTGATATTCGACTATATCGCAAAGCACCCTAAAAAGTGATGAATGGTTTAACTATTAATTGACAAAAGAAAATGGCAAAAGATGTAGATCTTTCATCAAAAGAATGGCGCGATATAGTATTTGAAGGTAAAAACCAGAACTTTGGCGCCTATGAATTGCGTAAAGAGTCAGATGCTCGTCACAATAAGGCAATGATTGTCGTTATCATCATAATCGCAATCGCATTCCTTCTTCCCTTGCTGGTCAACACAGTGCTCCCCAAAGCTGAGGAACGCCCTGAAGACCTCACTGAACAGGCAATGGTGAATCTTGACAACTCAGCTGATCAAGACGAACCCGAAGACGAACCTGAACAGGAGCGTTACGAAGAGGAAAAGCCTGAAGTGCTCCCCGAAGAAGTGCTCAACACCGTTAAGGTTACCGAGCTCGCCATCGTGGAAGACGACAAGGTGAAAGCCGAAGACGAAATCAAGACTCAGGACGAACTTGCTGAAACCACCACTGCCTTCGGTCAGAGTGACTTCGACAAGGGTACTGACGACCGTAACGTCGTTCGCGAACACAAGGATGAAATCGTCGTTGAAGAAAAGAAACCCGTTGAAGAGAACAAGGTGTTCACTGCAGTAGAGCAGATGCCTCAGTTCCCCGGCGGTGACGGCGAGCTTATGAAGTACATTCAGAGTCACCTGAAATATCCTCCTGTGGCTGCTGAAAACAACATCCAGGGACGCGTTATCGTACAGTTCGTTGTAACCAAAACCGGTAAAGTAGGTGAAGTGAAAGTGGCTCGCGGTAAAGACCCCGACCTCGATAAGGAAGCCGTTCGAGTTGTTAAGACTCTTCCCGACTTCATCCCCGGTAAGATGAATGGACAGTCAGTGGCTGTATGGTACACCCTGCCCATCACATTCAAACTTCAAGGAATTTAATCTTACACAAGAATTTCCNTCAGAGAGCATGATCAGCCGATCATGCTCTCTTTCTTTATGGAATCGACATCTTTTTGTGCCTTGCGATTCTATGTTGCGATTTGAAAAATTGAACTAAAATATCTGAAATTTCAACACTAATGCTTGATTCAATAACGTAGATTTCTTAACTTAGCGAAGTTGAACATAAAGCACCAAGACATGGCTGAAGATAAAGAATTACAATTTGACGAAGATGAAGCAGTGAAATTCATCCGCAACTATATGCCGGAACCGATCCGCAACCGTTACTCCGACGATGAAATTCTAAATATCGTTGACATGATTTGGGACTACTATGAACAGAACGGATTGCTTGAAATTTCAGCCGACGGGTATGCCGATGATTCCGATTCTGAACTTCCTCTTATCCTTGACTACGTGAACCGAATGCTGAAAAAGGACAAGCTCGCAGTAGTCGATACCGACGATGTACACTTCATCGTGGAAGGAGAGCTGGAATATGAGAAATCAATCGGTCTTGAAGACGCATAAATTCTTGCCGATGCTCACAACAGAAATGTCAAAATCCAAACTGCTGATTATTTTGCTGCTGTCAATTTTCGCATTGCCGGCAAGCGGACAGAATATCTTCACCACCATCAAAGACAAGATTTCGGGAGCTTTCTCATCCGAGAATGTAAAAAAGGAACAGCCGGGCAAAAAAGAGTCGGCGGCGCTCGACCCGTTTGAAATGTCGCTTGACGACAANCTCGCAGTTCCGGCAATCAACGAAAAATANCATGNNGCGGTAGCCNCCCACATGAACACTCTTGCGAAAAAAATCGCNGCCCANANGCGNGAGCGTGTCGAGACGATGAGAAACGGCGAAGTNGTTGTCGCNACTATAGCNACCGACCTNCTNTTCGCNCCGAATGACACCGTGCTGACACGCGCATCCCACACCCTGCTCCAACCCTACGCCAATCTCATGAAGCAACCGGGAATGTATAAACTGATTNTCGTGTGCCACACCGANGATACCGGTTCGGAATATTATACCGACATGCTGAGCGAGGCGCGTGTCAANAATGTGAGCGAATACTTGCTTCANGGACTGAATGACANCCATGCCACCCTCGTGCCATACGCGCTTGGAGCAAGCGAGCCTCTCTTCCCCAACAACACAATGGAGAACCGCAGTGCCAACAGGCGCCTTGAGATATTCATCGTGCCCGACGATTTATTGATTGAAATGGCAAAGTCTAACAAACTACAATAAACCAACAATACACTTAAATTAAATGAAACATTCAAGTATCATCGCTATTGCTCTTGGAGCATTGGCGATTTCATGCGCTAATCAATCGGAAGGCGGAAAATATACCGTCACAGCGCCCGCTAAAGCTGACGATGCCGGCAAAATGGCATATATCGTAAATTACGACTCAGGCGACAAGGTGGACAGCGTGCTTATCGATGGAGAATCAATCGTTATGACAGGCACCATCGCATCAGCTATTCCCGCACGATTGATCGTAGGATCACGCCGCGCTTCGACATTCATCCTCGAGGCAGGAGACATTACTATCGACTCTCTCGGAGTAGCATCGGGCACAAAACTCAACAAGGAGCTTGACGAATACATGACCGCCGGCGACTCGCTTGCCGCAGCTTTCAGCAAAGCCGACACTGATTCAGCGCGTCAGGTGATCGAAGGAGCTTACAATGAACTGACTCAAACCGCCATCGACACTCAGGCAGGAAATCCGATCGGATTCTTTGCATTCACCAACCTTGCTTATGAACTGACTCCCGATCAACTTGACAGCATTGTAAAAGTTCATCCCGAATATCTCGAATATGCCCGCGTGCAGAAATTGATTGAAATGAACAAAAACCTCAAAGCCACAGCTCCCGGCACAAAATTCAAAGACTTCACAATCGAAGAGGGCGACAGCGCTGTTTCATTAAGCCAGTATGTGGGCAAAGGTCATTTCACTATCGTTGACTTCTGGGCAAGCTGGTGTGGACCGTGCCGTCGCGCGATGCCGCAACTCAAGGAACTTTACGAGAAGTATCATTCAAAGGGTCTTGACGTGCTCGGAGTAGCTGTTTGGGACAAGCCCGAGGACACTAAGGAAGCTATAGAGCAACTCGGACTCCCCTGGCCGCAGATCATAAACGCTCAGAATGTTCCCACCGACATCTATGGAATCTCAGGAATTCCCCACATCATGCTCATCGGTCCCGACGGAACAATCATCGACCGCAACCTTCACGGCGACAGCTTGACCAGCATCGTTGAGCGCGCCATGGAGCATCCCGAATCGTTTACCGACGCCCAGTAAGCCATTCCCGCAATGAGCGCCAGCATGAAAGTTCAACAGCAAATGCGACAACGGCGCCTACGGAATCAGCTACAAAATCAATAATATCCTCGCTTCGACCGAGCCCCANTGCCNACTGAAGCAATTNGATAACGCCGCCGAAAAGGATNGTCANAGCCAACAGGCTNGCCAACAATCCTTTCGGCNGTGTAANTTTNNCTCTATATGCGCGAGAACGCAGAAAGTCGTATGCCACACATCCCGAAACGCCAAACATCATCAGCGCATGAATCACCTTGTCAGCTCCGGGAAAAAGCTGAACATCATTGTCGGGCAGCGGGTCGGGATAAAGAGTGAGATACAGCACCGCCGCTATCACCACGACCGATGCAAGTCCCACTGGCAAGGAGTTCAAGAATTTTCGCATAACACTCGTCAATATTTTATTGCAAAGTTAAGAGTATGTCGCCACATTTGCCATAGTCAACCCATAAATCTACAATTTCTTAGCAAAAATATATTGAGCAGTTATTTTTGTAAACCAATCAGCCCTCAGAATGAAAGATTTTAAGTAATTTTGCATCTATAAATTCTAATTCTGTCTATCATTATGGCTCAAAAAGTCCAATTTGGAAGTAAAATAGGTCTTATTGCAGCAACTGTCGGTTCGGCAGTGGGTCTCGGCAACGTGTGGCGTTTNCCCGCCGANGCNCAAGCCAACGGNGGCGCCGCATTNCTNCTNCTNTATATNGGCTGTGTGTTTCTACTNGGCATTCCGGTGATGCTCGCTGAATTCACTCTCGGCAGAGGGTGCCGGAGCGATGCCGTAGGGGTGTTCCGCAAACTCGCTCCTAAAACTCNNTGGTGGATAATAGGCGGCATAGCCATTCTTGCCTCCTACCTCATCCTGTCGTTCTACATGGTTGTTGCCGGCTGGACCTTTGAGTACCTTTNGCNGNNGATAANCNGCGACCTTTNNACTCCNATNGAGGGTCTCGCCTCCATCTCAGGCACAGAGAATCTCGACTCGCAATTCGGAGCCAAAATGGAAGAGTATATACTCACGAGCGTACGCCCGCTGGTGATGACCTACGTGATGATAGCGCTGAATCTCGCCATCCTCCTTATGGGCGTGAGGAAAGGAATCGAAAAGATGTCAAACATCCTCATGCCGCTGCTTTTTGTGCTACTCCTCATTTTTGCCGGCGTCGCCTGCTCCTTCCCCAAAGCGATGGACGGACTTGAATTTTTCTTGAAACCCGATTTCAGCAAGATAACCCCATCGGTGATCATCAACGCCCTGGGACAATCGTTCTTCTCCCTTTCTCTCGGCATGGGTATCCTCATCACCTATTCGAGCTATTTCCCGAAAGACACCAAGCTCACNNGCACAGCTGTCACGGTTTCGCTCCTGGACCTTCTTGTAGCCGTGATGNTGGGATTCATCATTTTCCCGGCGGTGGAGACATTCGGGCTCTCATCCCACAATCTCGAAGGCGCCACTCTTGTTTTCGTAACGCTTCCCGAAGTGTTCGCCCAGATGCATGCCACCCGCTTGTGGTCGATTTTGTTCTTCCTGCTGCTAATGGTGGCGGCGCTAACCTCCACTATATCGCTTGCGGAAGTATCGATCGCCTTCCTTCAGGATCGCTTCAAGCTGAAGCGCGCAGCCGCATGCTGCGCGGTCGTGTTGCCGCTGTTCCTGCTCAGCTCGGTATGCTCGCTATCGCAAAGCTCCCTGTCATGGATAAAAATCGCAGGGCTCACCATCTTCGATTTCCTTGACACGGTCGCCACGAACATAATGCTGCCCGTAGTGGCAATAGGCATCTGCGTTTACCTCGGATGGTTTGCTCCGAAAAATTATTTCTATAAAGAGCTTACCAACAACGGAACTGTCGAGAGCCATTTTTATCGTCCCGCACGGGCTATAGTGCGCTACATGGCGCCAATCCTTATCGCCGTTATCCTTATCGCTAATTTCATTTGATGATCCGCCATTGCAATGGAAAATACCAATAAACGGGCTCAATTCGCCACCCGCCTCGGAGTAATCGCAACTACAGTAGGCTCAGCCGTGGGGCTGGGAAATATATGGCGCTTCCCCTATGAGGCGGGAGTGCATGGGGGCGGTGCCTTCCTGCTCATCTACATTCTGTTCATCCTCCTGCTCGGAATCCCGGTTATATGCGCGGAGTTCATAATGGGGCGCGGCACCCGCAGCAACATATTCGGCGCCTACCGTAAACTCACCAGCCACTCTCAGTGGGGCTGGGTGGGCTACATCGGTATTCTCGCCTCGATGATGATCCTGTCGTTCTATTCGGTGGTTGCCGGTTGGACGCTCGAATACTTTTTCCAGTCAATCAGAGGCACATTCATCGAGATGTCGCCCGAGGAGCGGCACTTGATGTTTGATTCGTTTTCGACGGGATGGCGTTCGCCCATGTGGAGCATCATTTTTCTGCTCATCAACGGTTGCATCATGCTCCGCGGAGTGCAGAAAGGAATTGAAAAAGTTTCCAATATACTGATGCCGGTGCTCTTCGGAATTCTGGTGCTGTTCTGCGTCAACTCGCTCATTATGCCCGGCGCCGCCCAGGGACTTCGCTTCCTGTTCCTCCCCGACTTCTCGAAAGTCGACTCGTCGGTGCTACTTGGCGCCTTAGGGCAGGCGTTTTTCTCGCTATCGCTCGGACTTGGCACCATGTTGACCTATGCCAGCTACTTTTCCGACAAGACTCCGCTTGTGAAAAGCGCCGCCACCACCGCCCTGCTCGACACTCTCGTGGCTATTCTTGCCGGCATTATCATCTTCCCGGCGGTATTTTCGTTCAACGCCGAGCCGGCGGCAGGACCCAAGCTGGTGTTTGAGGTGCTTCCGTCAATTTTCAGCCAGATGCCATTCGGCATCGGATGGTCCACGCTGTTCTTCTTCCTGCTGTTTCTCGCGTCGCTCACATCCACGATCTCCATGAGCGAAATAGCGATCGCCTTTTTCACCGAGCAACTCGGAATGACTCGCCGTGCGGCAACCCTGCTCAACACCGGCGTAGCTATTGTGTTCGGGACGCTCTGCGCACTGTCATTCGGCTCATTGAGCGATTTCACCGTTTGCGGGCTTACGATCTTTAACCTCTTTGACTACGTGTCGAGCAATATACTGCTGCCCCTCGGAGGAATGCTTATATCGATATTCGTCGGCTGGGTGATTGACCGCAAAATAGTAAAAGCGCAACTGCAGGGAGCAGGCACGCTTTTACCTTGTGTATTGAACCTTATTGTTTTCAGTCTGCGCTACATCGCCCCGATTGGCATAGCGCTTGTGTTCTTTGCGGGACTCGGCATCATTTAAACATGTCGGCGGTCAGTCCGTCGAGGCTCACTGAAATCTGTTCGCCCGATGTCATGTTCTTCACCGTCACTTTGTTTTCGGCGAGTTCCGAATCGCCGATAATGGCTACGTAGGGAATCTTCAATGCGTCGGCATATCCCATCTGCTTCTTCATTTTTGCCGCGTCGGGATAAATTTCAGCCGCAACACCCATGCTGCGCAACTTTTTAACGGCTTTTATCGAAGCTGCCGCCTCCTTCTCCCCGAGGTTCAGGAAAATCACCTGAGTGCCGTGGGTGGCATCGGCGGGATAGAGGTCGAGAGCGTTGAGCACGTCATAGATGCGGTCGGCGCCGAAAGATATTCCCACTCCCGACACACCCGGCATTCCGAACACGCCGGTAAGGTTGTCGTAGCGTCCGCCACCAGTTATTGAACCGATCTGCACGTCACGAGCTTTCACCTCGATAATTGCGCCGGTATAGTAATTGAGTCCACGCGCCAGCGACACGTCAAGGTCGAGTTCGGCACGGAGTCCGAGACTGCGCGTAGCGTCGACAATCGCACGCAGCTCTTCGATGCCCTTCATTCCGGTCTCCGAGTCTTTAAGCACGGCAGCAAGTTTGTCAAGGCGCTCGTCGACAGTACCGTCGATCGACAGAACCGGAGTGAGCGCGTCGATAGCGCTTTCCGACAACCCGCGTTCCCTCAGCTCAGCCTTCACGTTGTCAAGACCTATCTTGTCGATTTTGTCAATCGCAACGGTTATATCGGTCATCTTCTCAGGCTCCCCTATCATCTCGGCGATTCCGGCAAGCACCTTGCGGTTATTCAGCTTGATGGTGATATTGATTTTAAGACGGCTGAACACCTCGTCGATGAGCTGCAGCAGCTCCACCTCATTCATCAGCGAATCGGAACCTACCACATCAGCGTCACACTGATAGAATTCCCTGTAACGCCCTTTCTGAGGACGGTCGGCGCGCCATACCGGCTGAATCTGGAAACGCTTGAACGGGAACTGCACGTCATTGCGGTGCATCACCACGTAGCGGGCAAAAGGAACGGTCAAGTCATAACGCAACCCCTTCTCGGAAAGAGCCGAGGTGAGTTTTCCCGAAGCCTCGCCACGGTCAAGGAGCTCCTTGTCGACACCGTGAAGATAATCGCCTGAATTCAGAATCTTGAACAAGAGCTTGTCGCCCTCCTCGCCATATTTGCCCATAAGCGTCGACAGCGTCTCCATGGCGGGAGTCTCTATCTGTCGGAAGCCATAAAGACGGAACACCTCGCGGATAGTGTCGAATATATAATTGCGACGAGCCATTTCCACCGGTGAAAAATCGCGCGTGCCCTTAGGAATCGATGGTTTCTGTGCCATATTAATCAGATTTTCTTAATTTTCCGGCAAAGTTAAGCATAAATCCCCGATTACCCAATTGCAACCGCCCAAATCCGCGCATTACCAACTCCTCTGCAATCATTTTCCCATGTTGCTCCCAAAAATTCAGTATATGAGCAATGTATTATAGAATTTTTTGTAATTTTACAACATCAAATCAAAAAAATTGCGATGATGACCCGACGAGTAAAAATCAGCACTTATTCAACCATAATAACGATTGTGAGTATCGCCCTGATGATAGCTGTCCTCATAATATTGTGCGCCAAAGATGCCGCACCGTGGAAAATCTACGTCCTCGCCGCTGCAGTCATCACGCTGCTCTTTTCAGGACTGTTCTACGCCCCTATATCGGTCACGGTCGACGAAGGAGGATTGTCGGTCAACAGAACACTTCGAAAACTGACCATACCGCTTGCCGACATCAGCTCGGTGAAACTATGCGCGCCCACCATGGGCGAGAAGCGCATCTGCGGAAGCGGAGGATGGTTTGGCTACTGGGGATGGTTCAGCGAAAAAGACCTCGGCAAATACTTCGCCTACTATGGCAAGGCGTCGGACTGCTTTCTCGTNACGCTCAAAAACGGCAAAAAATACATGATAGGGTGCGAAGACCCCAAGCCGGTCGTAGACTATATAACCGACCGCATCGGTTAACGGCTCAATCGCTCCGCCCCATGCGAGGCGAGATAATCGGCAACCACAAATGTGCTCCCGCCGATGAATACCGTGTCGCCCTCTCCGGCGTTGCCAAGAGCCGCCTTGACAGCCTCGTCGACGGTAGAATAAGCCTCGCCTTTTAATCCCGCTTTTGCAGCCTGAGCGGCAAGCGTCTCAGCCGGAAGCGCCCTGTCGACCGACGCGCGGGTGAAGTAATATGTCGCCTCACGCGGCATCATCCCGAGGATGTGGTCGATAGCCTTGTCGTTGACGAATCCAATAACGATGTGCTTCTTACCGGGACACGAAGCAATCTGCCCTGACAGATATTCCCAGCCACCGGAATTGTGCCCGGTGTCGCATATAACAAGCGGCGAGTCGCCCGTCTTCATCCAGCGCCCCATCAATCCGGTCAGCCCGCACACGTCGGCAAATCCTCGTCTCACCGCTTCGGGCGTTATATTCCAGCCCATTCCCGCCAACTCATCGACAGCATTGAGAATGGTGGCTGTGTTCTTTTTCTGACATTCGCCCGATAGCTCACCCCGGAGGTCGCCGTAAGGTGTACCGTGATAGCATATTACCATCCCGTCGGTCACGGCTGAATCATAGAGCGGAGCATCATCGGCATAACGTATCGGAGCATTTTCCAACGCCGCTTTCCCGGCAAACACTTTTCTGACCGTTCCCGCCGACTCACCTATCACCACCGGCACCCCGGGCTTGATGATTCCCGCCTTCTCGGCTGCAATTTTCTCAAGGGTGTCGCCGAGAAACTGAGTGTGGTCGAAAGATATATTGGTGATGACCGACAGTTCGGGCGCAATGATGTTGGTGCTGTCGAGCCTTCCGCCGAGTCCCACCTCAATGACTGCCACGTCGACCCCTTGGCGCTTGAAGAACTCAAACGCCATCATCATCGTGAGCTCGAAAAACGAAGGATGGAGATCGAGCCCCATCGCAATGTAGCGCTCCACGAAGTCTGCGACCTCNTCACGGGATATCATTTCNCCGTCCACCCTCATGCGCTCGCGNAAATCNACNAGATGGGGCGACGTGTAAAGCCCCACCCGATAGCCCGACTGCTGAAGGATGGCGGCAAGAGTGTGGGATGTGGAACCCTTCCCGTTGGTTCCTCCCACATGGATGCTTTTAAACGAACGGTGGGGATTGCCCATAGCCTCGGCAAGCCTCAACGAGGTCTCAAGCCCCGGTTTATAAGCGTCGGCGCCTATGCGCTGAAACACCGGCAGCTGCACGTATAGAAAATCAAGCGCTTCCTGATAGGTCATTTCAATAAACGATTAGTCCGGTCAAGCCGGCAAGACATATAATGTAGATGGGGTGAAGCCTCGTGAAATAGTTGAGGCAGAAAGCAGCCGCGCAAATCGCGATGCTTATGGTGTAGTCGGGAAAATTCTGCTTGTTCATCAGCAGGAGCGCCGCCGAAGCGATAAGCCCTATCACAACCGGNCGCAATCCTGTGAAAATCCCTTTTATCACCACCGACTCCTTGTGGCGCCTGATAAAATGACTCGCATAGATCACCAGCAGGAACGACGGCAACATCACAGTGATGGTGGCAACTATCGACCCCCACACTCCACCGGTCACCACGTAGCCTATATAAGTGGCGCTGTTGATTCCGATAGGTCCGGGAGTCATCTGAGAAATAGCCACTATGTCNGTGAACATCTGCTCGGTGATCCATCCCGGCGACACGACTTCACGTTCAATCAGAGCGAGCATGGCATAACCGCCGCCGAAGCCAAACAAACCTATTTTAAGGTATGCCCATATAAGNTTAAGNTAAACGCTCATTTCAACTCACCCTCCTTTCCACCGTTCATCAACTTGTCGGCGCGGCGAAGGTAAAGATAACCTCCCAGCCCGCCAAGTATTATGAAAATTATCGGGTTCCAGCCCACGTAGATCAGTGCGGCGACTACCACCGGAATCCACACAGTTTTCAAGTTGATGCGCGCAGCCTTAGCCGACGTTATCACCGGCGCGATTATCAGAGCCACCACACACGGGCGTATTCCCTTGAAAATCTTAGCCACCACGGGATTGTTCTTTATGATGTCGGGGGTNAGGAACATGGCNATGGCGAGAATTATAAGAAACGACGGCANGATGGTGCCCAACGCCGCCACGGCGCTCCCTTTGAACCCTCGCAGTTTA
>WFLX010111791.1_pt1 | contig 15352 bp, 13 predicted proteins | sample 4967041 | NCBI WGS metagenome assembly WFLX01 (sample SAMN12857096, study PRJNA449069) | gut metagenome | isolation source: stool from male and female vole | host: Microtus ochrogaster | place: USA:Florida | collected 2017 | reverse complement strand
TTTTTCAGTGATTTATTAAGTTATGATATAAGGGATAGCGGTTGCCTTTCTGTTTGTATTTTCTTGCCTTTTGTTACTTTCCGCAAGTTACCGCTACCGTGGGGAAATGATGACACNGCCAANATTCTTGCCATTTTGGAAAAACATAATATNCAAGCTACCTTTTTTATGACCGGNGGCTGGGTAGAAAGCTACCCCGAAGACGTAAANGCAATCTACGAAGCAGGTCATGACCTGGGNAACCATTCCGAAAGCCATCCTGACATGGCAACCCTTTCCACNGAAGAGATCCGTCAGCAGCTGATGGGACCGCATGAACGGGTTCGGGAACTAACCGGATACGAAATGATGCTGTTCCGCCCACCCTATGGTTCCTATGACAACGAGCTGATCGACACGGCGTCTGAGTGCGGTTATTATACAATTCAATGGGACGTTGACAGCCTCGACTGGAAAGATTACGGCGTAGATTCCATTATCTCCACCGTATGCAATCATAAGCATCTGGGCAACGGCTCCATTATCCTCTGCCACAATGGCGCCAAATATACCGCACAGGCTCTGGACACCCTGATCACCAATCTGAAAGCGCAGGGATATGAATTTGTAAAACTTTCTGATCTGATCTATACAGACGATTATTATATGGATCACGAAGGTCGACAGCATTTGCAGCAGCATTAAGTTTTAAAAAAATCAACACTGCACTTTATTTGTGCAGTGTTGATTTTTCATTGCAGCCAAATCGTTTTACATTATAACTGTTCCATTTCTTCCTGTCCCAGCATCCGTATTCCCTTCTGACTAAGGACTTTCGCCGCTTTTTCATTATCCGTCACACGTAAAACCGTATATGCCATATCTTTTTTAGCGGTTGTAAAAGCATAGGAATAATCAAGATTGATATTTGCCTCGCCTAATGCCGTCAATGTCTGCAGCAATGCTCCCGGCTGATCGGGAATGGCTACGGCAAGTACTTCATTGACGGATGTAACAAATCCGGCCTCCTTAATAATACGTACCGCATTATAGGTGTCCTTTACAATGATCCGCAAAATACCAAAATCCTGCATCTCTGCAATAGACATGGCACGCATGTCAATGTTATTCTGAGACAGAATGTCGATCAGCTCAGCAAGACAACCAGGCTTATTCTCTAAAAATACAGAAATTTGTTTAACTGTCATGGCATTTCCTCCTTAAATAATTTTATAATTTATCGGAAAATCTTTCTACCGGTTTCATTAATATAAATGACGGTTATCAATAATACGTACAGCCTTGCCCTCGCTTCTTGCAATCGTCTTAGGTGCAACAAGCTTCACCTTCGCATAGATGCCCAGCATAGCCTTCAAAGCATTGACAAGCTCTTTCTCCTTCGCCGCTACTTCGGTAACGGAATCAGAAAACATTTCCGGCGTCATCTCTACCTGCACCTCCAACGTATCGCTGTTGTTGACACGATCTACGATGATCTGGTAGTTTGCTGCATAACCCTTATTTAAAAGCACTGTTTCGATCTGGGACGGGAATACATTGACACCCTTCACGATCAGCATATCGTCGCTACGACCCATCGGCTTGCTCATCTTCACATGGGTCCTTCCGCAGGAACATTTCTTTCTGGTCAATACGCAGATATCCCTGGTACGGTAGCGAAGCAGCGGAAACGCTTCCTTTGTGATACTGGTAAATACAAGCTCTCCCTTCTCTCCCTCCGGCAGAACCTCACCCGTATTCGGATCGATGATCTCCGCAATAAAATGATCTTCATTGATATGCATACCGGTCTGCTCACTGCACTCAAAAGATACGCCCGGTCCTGATATTTCCGTCAAACCATAGATATCGTATGCCTTAATGCCCAGAGACTTTTCTATATCGCGGCGCATTTCTTCCGTCCATGCCTCTGCGCCAAAGATTCCTGCCTTTAATTTGATCTGGTCCTTCAGTCCCCTTTCATTGATACTCTCTCCAAGATATGCGGCATAAGAAGGCGTACAGCAAAGAATCGTGGAACCAAGATCTGTCATAAACTGAATCTGGCGGTCCGTATTCCCGGAAGACATGGGAAGTGTCAGGGAACCCACCTTATGGGAACCGCCGTTTAATCCGGGTCCTCCGGTAAACAGTCCGTAACCATAGGAAACATGCACAACATCATCTTTCGTTCCTCCGACTGCCATGATCGCACGGGCACAGCACTCATCCCAAAGGTCGATATCATGCTGTGTATAAAATGCCACCACACGCCGTCCTGTCGTGCCGCTGGTGGATTGGATACGCACACAGTCGGAAAGCGGTACCGCGACTAATCCATAAGGATACGCATCTCTTAAATCATCTTTGGTAAGAAATGGCAGCTTATGTAAGTCATCGATGGACTTGATATCCTCCGGGGTTACCCCCTTCTCTTCCATTTTCTTTCTGTAATATTCCACATTGTCATAGACGTGTCTGACCTGTTTCACAAGACGCTCGTTCTGCAGTTCAATGATCTGCTCCCTCGACGCGCACTCGATCTCAGGCTGATAATAATGTTCCATTTTGCTACTTTCTCCCTTCTTAATATTTTTTTATTTTTGTTCTTTCTAATTTCTGTTCTTGTGTGTTTTATGATTTATTTTTATTTTGCTTTATCGATCCTGTGAAGTGTCCAAACCCTTGTATTATATGCCTCTTTCACCTCTGTGCCACAATACTGGCACCGCCTTGTACTGCCGACTGCTACCATCGGCGCGCCACAGTTGGGACAGTTCCCGACAAACTCATATGCAAGATCGTCATCCACCTTAGACATATCCTGTACAAAAACCAGTTCCATATCATACCGGCACTGCTGTATTTTATTGTCAATCATCTTTCCTTTTTCTTCGGAAATCTTAGAATAATAATATTGCAGCGCGGACTGTATCTTGATCTTACACATTCCGTCCTTCTTTTCATAACGGGATATCTCTGTCCGGTGGATCTGAAGCTGATCAAAACACTCTGTAATCCCCAGCTTCTTTTCTTCTCCAATGATCAAATCAACCTGCTGTTTAATTGCATCGCTTGCATCCTTTAAGTATGTAAGCGAGTGGTTCTCGATTGCTTCCAGATAAGCCCGTAATGTGTTCTCGCAGATTTTTTTCCACTCCGGCCAGCTAAATTCCGGGAAATCCCTCATGATTTTGGGCAGTTCAACGCTTGTCATACCGGAGACCGACTTGGGAGTATTGTTATACACTTCCTCTTGCTGTTTAAAACCCTCTATAATGTCCTTCGTTCCAANTGCCAGCTCCGNNATCTTGCNNACCCGATTAACTGCATAGCCGATCGAATATACAAGCGCACCGACGGCCACGATTCCAAACACAGCTAACACATAACCAAACATTTAATTTACCTCCAAAATACTCCTATACTCCATAACCGCATCAACAATACATTACTTTATTATGTATTTATTTTAGCATATTCTCTAACCAAAGTCACTACCGCAAAACCGCTTTGATCCTCAGTTCAAAAGTTTATTCGCCGCCCATCCGAAATAGACTGCCAGCGGCACCAGCGGAAACGCTTCCACAATATAACTTATATAATACCTGCCAACCCCATACCTGTGTTCCAGAATCGCGCCATAAATCAAAGCGACAGCGCTTCCGATGCAGAACAGCATAGCAGCCAGCGCGGCAATCCCCACCCGGATACAATGCTTTCTGCGGCATGCCTTATCCGCAAAATTTTCCGGTCTTCTCTCCTCATATGCCTTTCTCCATACATGACAATTGCCTGTCTTTCCAAGGTATTCCCATCCCTGTTCAATCCCTGTCTGCATATACTGTACCTTCGGAAGCGCAGAAACATCCACGATATATCTGTATTTTATGGGTTCCGCTTGAATGAAATCATAATAAAAGAAACTCATCTCCCCAAGCGTCGTAAGATGAAATCCATCCCGTGAATAATTTTCCAAAGCCTCTTCCAGACTATCCGGCTTAACATATCTGCATGCTGCGAACCATTTTTTCATACCGTCTGAACTGCCCCCTTCCGCACTANTTCCTTTCGTACTTTTTTCNTNATATACTAATTTTTTTCTCTTGTCTTAATTAATTTTGTATTTCTTAATATAAAAATAAATTTCATTGAAAGCCCATCATAAAATATCTTTATGATAATATATTAAAGAATTGCAAATCTTCAATAAATATGCGACAATATATTAATATTATTCAACATCAGCTATTTTAAATTTCAGACCTGTAAGTCAATGAATAATATCATTATTATTGCATGACCCAAGGAGGCATCAACATGATTCAGGCAAACCATCTTACCATGATTTACGGCAGTTCTTTTAAATCTGTTGATAATCTGTCTTTTTCCATAGGGAAGGGGGAAATCGTCGGATTTGTGGGTCCCAACGGCGCAGGCAAGACAACGGTGATCAAGATGCTGACAGGCATCTTGAAACCTGTTGAAGGATCTGCAGTGATTAATGGACATGATATCGTGAAAGATCCTTTCCCCGCAAAATCCTCGATTGCTTATGTGGCGGACAATCCCGATATTCTCCTGCAGTTGACCGGCATTGAATATATCAATTTCATAGCGGATATTTACGGCGTTCCCAAAGACCAGAGAAGGGAACGCATTTTGGAACTTTCCGAACGTTTTGGCATTACAGATTCCCTGACCTCATGTATGAAGGAATATTCCCATGGAATGCGCCAGAAACTGATGATCATTGCTGCGCTCATCCACAATCCCCCTGCGTGGATTCTGGACGAACCCATGACGGGCTTAGATCCGTCTGCCGCATATGAATTGAAACAGATGATGCGGGAACACGCTGCACAAGGCAACTGCGTACTCTTTTCCACCCATGTCCTTGAGGTTGCGGAAAAGCTATGCGATAAGATCCTTTTGATCAATCATGGGAAAGAGCTTTATCAAGGAACCCTGGAAGATCTGGAAGCGCGTTTCCCCCAGATGGATCTGGAGCAGATCTTCCTACATATGACAGGCTATCAGGGACAGGAAGATACCGATACAACAAATGTGCTATAGCTGCACAACAGGAAGATATCCTTCTGCAACGCCACCAATAAACAGACACAACAGAAAGGTCCGGTGATCACATATGCACAATGCATACGCTTTATTTCGTGTTCTTATGAAAAATTCCGAGATGAAACTGCCCAAAGAGGGAAAACGGGGAACCGCATATCTTTCGCTGGGAATGATCGCTCTATGCTGTATTATGATCCCCTGCTGCCTTGTCGTCGGTTTTGTCAGTTATGTGATGACAGAGGCATTGACCGCCGCCGGAAGCCCCCTGAACGGACTGCTGGCAGAAATCCATATCATGTCCGCTTTCTCCGTCGTATTTGGTCTTCTCGTTATTTTTAATATTTTATTCTTTTCTTCTGACAGAGAGCATCTTGTACCGCTTCCATTCAAAAGCCACGAGATCCTTGCCGCAAAATTTGCTTATGCTTTCTGGGCGGAAAGTATGATGGAATTTATGGTACTCCTAAGCATGTTCATAGGTTTTTTTATCTCCTATGGCTGGCACCCCATCGGTATTTTGACAGGACTTACCGCCACCTTCCTGATACCGCTCCTGCCGATGGCATACTGCGCCATTATCGGTCTGCTGATTATGATGCTGCTTAGAAAAGTTAAGAATACCGATATTTTCCATCATATGTCAACCATTATCCTGCTGCTCTTTGTTGCGCTGTTTCTGCTTTCTTTTCAGGATATGGGAGGCATCACCGTAGAAAATTACGTTAATTCTCTGGCAAATAATTCCAACCTGTTTGTAACCGTGCTGAATAAAATCTTTTATGCTGTTCCATTTCTCATCTATTCTTTAGAGAACAACAGCCTGTCCGCTCTGCTGCTCTATATCATTGCAAGCCTGCTTTCCGTTGCGGTACTGCTTTTCTTGGGAAAATATTTTTATCAGTCCGGACTATACACGGCGGCTGCTCTGGGTTCCACAAAGAAGAAAACCCTCGATATCGACCGCTATATTGTAAAGCGCGGCCATTTTCGTGCATGCCTGCAGAAGGAATTTCTTGTATTAAAGCGCACGAAAGCATATTCCGTCAACTGCCTGTTTATTAATCTCCTGTGGCCTATCGCCATACTGATCTTTCTCTATACGGGAAGGAATAAAGAAACGCTTCCGCGCCTGATCACGCTTTATCAATCCGGCAATGAAAAGGCTGCTCTGTTCCTTACCTTAGGCGTTGTCGCCGTAACCTTTCTGGCAACTGCCATGAACTCTCTTGCATCCACCGCTTTCACCAGAGAAGGTGCGCACCTAAGTCTGATCAAATATATTCCGGTACATTNTCGTACACAGCTTTATGCCAAAGCTGCCGTCAGCGTATTTATCACCTTTCCTGCTATGTTATCCTGCATCATCGTTCTTGGCGCTGTCATGCAGATCCCTCCTCTGTTCTGTCTTTATTACAGTCTGATCTCTCTTGCAGTCATTATCTTAACCACCGTCATCGGACTTGTATTAGATTCTACCCATCCCCACGACAGCTGGGACGACGAATACAGCGCCCTTCGAGGCAATCTGAACAGCTTTTTTGATATGGCTCTGGTCATGGTGATCTCGATCCTGATCATCGCCATCAGCCTGCTGGCCTACGAATTTACCCCTATGGGGCTTGCTGCTTTTCACATCCTTTTGGCTGCGGTTCTTTTAGCTGCGGCTGTATTATCTGTTATTTTCGGCGAGAAAAAAATTATAGAAAATATGAAATCGCTATAGACACATAAAATTATTTGTGGGATTGATAATAGGAAAATACCTTCCGTATCGGTCGGTACAACACCATCATGATCACACAATTACTGAATCCATGAATCAGATCAAAAGGAATCCCTGCAATCCACCATGCGACCGCCGTATGGATACCACTGGTAAAAATATATACGATTGCGCAGAGACCGCCAAAACAGAAACCGCACAGGGCGGAAAATGCGCTCCAGAACCATACCGAACTCTGCCTCCTGAACAGATATGCAAGCGCTGCCAGCAGCGGCCAGATATAAAGATACATGATCGACCATAGATTGACAGGCCAAATCAGGCACTCCACACCGACAAATACTACGACGGCAATCACACTTTTCAAACCATATATGGCTGCAAACATGATAATCAGGAACGTGACGATCTCCACATTGGGCAGAGAGGAAAGCGCCAGCTTCCCTGCCTCCAATGCAGCGATCATCATTCCCAGTTCCGCAAGATCTCTTGTGGTATACTTTTTAGCATCCGCTTTATTCATTGGTTGATCTTTCATAAACAAGCGCATACTTGCCTCCATCTTCGATCGGCTGTGATTCAATGCCGTAACTGCCATATTCGCCATTGACATAAATTGCCCAATAAGACTGGTCGACGCTGTAATCTGCCGTTATACCGTTAACAGTGGTAATATAGAAGCCGTATTCGCCATCCTCCCCATAAAGCTCCAATCCTTCAATCTCACGAACCGCCTCCAGCAGATACTCTGCATCAGTGTTGTGTTCATAAACGGTATCCACGCCGTTATTGTCCGTAAACGTAACCGTGATGCTTTTATCTCCGGTTTGGGGCTCTGGCTTGAACATTACCGTCAGAATGATTAAAAGTACGACGACAGCAACCGCAGCAAGCGCCGCGATAAGAGTACCCTTCCCGCCTTTTTGTGTATTTCCCTCTGCCTTTGACCTTTCATTCGTTACTGTTTCCTCTGTTACTGTTTCCTTCATTTTTATAACCACACTCCTTTCTCAGTTTGCAAGTTTGGGGCATCAGGCACAAACTTGCGGTTGAAAATTTCTAATTTTCAACCTTATTTCCTCCGTCTCCTTCCGTTATTGTACTCATACTGCGAGCCTCCTTTGCAAATCCGTGTGCATCCGCCGGAGGCAGATAAGCCGCATGAAAATAAAAATAGAGTCCCTGCCACGAAACATGCAATGAACTCTATGAAAATCATCAAAAGATTTTCCTTTTCTTCATACAACCAATGCCTCGTGGTTTGGAGCGTTCCGCTCCTGTATCATAACAGGCAGGTCTCCCGGCTCACAGATCATCGCTTATCCGGCTGCCTTCCCGGTTTCCCAGTGGCGCTTCAGCCGGTCGCTCCCTGCTTACGGTGACGAGATCGCGCAGGATTTGCACCTGCTTCCCTTTTCACCAATCCAAACCTCACTTCGGTTAGATTGACACCTGATATGTTCTGTATTTAATTGAATTATCTGTTGCGGTTCAGCCGCTCATCCTATATCTGATCCAGTGCCTGCTGCAGGTCTGCGATGATATCCTCAACATTCTCAATACCAACTGATAAGCGGATCAGATCCGGCGATACCCCGGCTTCCAAAAGCTGCTCCTCCGACATTTGACGGTGCGTATGACTCGCCGGATGCAGCAGACAGGTCTTGGCATCCGCCACATGCGTTACAATGGATGCAAACTTTAAGCTGTCCATAAATGCAATGGCATTCGTGCGTCCGCCCTTTATCGCAAATGACAGCACGCCGCAGGAACCTTTGGGCAGATATTTCTTCGCCATTTCGTGATACTCATCGTCCTCCAGATCTGCATAATGTACCCATGCCACCTTGTCGTTTGCCTTTAAAAACTTTGCCACCGCAAGGGCATTGGCACAATGACGCTCCATTCTGACTGCAAGGCTTTCCAGACCGAGATTCAGATAAAATGCATTCTGCGGCGACTGGATCGATCCGAAATCCCTCATCAGCTGCGCTGTTGCTTTCGTGATATAAGCGCCCTTGCCGAATCGTTCCGCATAGGTGATGCCATGATAAGATTCATCCGGCGTCGTCAAACCGGGGAACTTCTCCTTGTGCGCCATCCAATCAAAATTACCGCTGTCAACAATACATCCTCCGACGCTGACCGCATGACCGTCCATGTATTTCGTTGTGGAATGGGTCACAATATCNGCTCCCCACTCAAAGGGGCGGCAGTTCACCGGCGTTGCAAAAGTATTATCCACGATCAGAGGAACGCCATGCTTGTGGGCAACTCTGGCAAACTTCTCAATATCCAACACAGACACCGTAGGATTCGTGATCGTCTCACCAAACACCGCCTTTGTATTTGGTTTAAAATACTTCTCCAGCTCCTCCTCGGAAAGATTCTGGTCAACAAAAGTACATTCTATGCCCATCTTCTTCATCGTTACGCCGAACAGNTTATAGGTGCCTCCATAAATGGAAGAAGATGCAATAAAATGATCTCCGTTCTCACAGATATTAAACATGGCATAAAAATTCGCCGCCTGGCCGGAAGACGTCAGCATCGCCGCCTGGCCGCCTTCCATCGCACAGATCTTCGCCGCAACCAAATCATTGGTAGGATTCTGTAGTCTGGTATAAAAATACCCCTCTGCCTCCAGATCAAAAAGTTTACCCATATCATCACTGGAATCATACTTAAATGTGGTACTCTGATAGATCGGAAGTTCCCTCGGCTCCCCGTTCTTTGGCTTCCATCCCTCATGGATACACTTGGTTTCTACACTACTGTTCATGTTATAAACTACTCCTCTCTTTCTATATGAGCCACCATATCAATGATGGAACAACCGGATCTCCGTAAATGCCATCACCATACCATATTTATTGCAGCACTCAATGACTGCGTCGTCGCGGATAGATCCGCCCGGTTCCGCAATATATTTCACGCCGCTTTTCTTTGCCCGTTCAATATTATCACTAAAAGGAAAGAATGCATCCGAACCCAGCGCCACATCTTTTGCCTGATCCAGCCATGCTCGCTTTTCCTCTGCCGTAAATACTTCCGGCTTCACAGCAAAGATACTCTGCCATGCTCCATCTGCAAGAACATCCATGTATTCATCACCGATATAATTGTCAATCGCATTGTCCCTGTCAGCCCGCCCGATGCCTTCTGCAAACTGAAGGTTTAATACCTTCGGACACTGGCGGAGCAGCCAGTTATCCGCCTTGCTTCCTGCCAGTCTGGTACAATGTACGCGGGACTGCTGTCCAGCGCCAATACCAATCGCCTGTCCGTCCTTCGCGTAGCATACGGAATTGGACTGGGTATATTTTAACGTAATCAGGGAGATCAAAAGATCAATCTTTGCCGACTCCGGCAGTTCCTTATTTTCCGTTACAATATTCTTTAAAAGCCCGTCAGTAATTGCCAGTTCATTCCTTCCCTGCTCAAAGGTTATGCCAAACACATCCTTATGCTCAATGGGTTCCGGAACATAGTTTTCATCGATCTGAATGACATTATAATTGCCCTTCTTCTTAGAGGACAGGATCTCCAATGCCTCAGGTTCATATCCCGGCGCAATCACGCCATCGGATACTTCTCTTTTGATAATCTTCGCCGTTGATACGTCACATACATCTGAAAGGGCAATAAAATCGCCAAAGGATGACATTCTGTCCGCGCCACGCGCCCTGGCATAAGCACATGCCAACGGGGAAAGCTCACCCATATCATCCACCCAGTAGATCTTTCTCAGCACATCCGTCAAAGGCAGCCCTACAGCGGCTCCCGCCGGGGATACATGCTTAAAAGAGGTCGCTGCCGGAAGTCCCGTTGCCCGCTTTAATTCCTTTACCAGCTGCCAGCCATTTAAAGCATCCATAAAATTAATATATCCGGGCTTTCCGCAAAGCACCTGAATCGGAAGTTCACCGCCGTTGTTACAGAATATCTTCGCCGGCTTCTGATTGGGATTGCAGCCGTATTTTAATTCTAATTCTCTCATAGATTACTGTATCCTTTCCAACATATAGTTATTTATTTTTATTGATGATCCTTGTTTCGTATTTCTGAGTTTCAATATCAATATAACGTACAAATAAGGAAACCTTATTCTCCTCATTCAGGCTCTTCCAAAGAAGCTCCGTATAGGCATCAATATCATCCTCCACATTGACCAGCTTCGGCTCTCCCTCAAAACTGGGCAGCGGATTGCCATCCCCCTGATAAGTATGGATAAAATGTCCCTCTCCAGCCGCCGGATTCTCGTAGGCAAAGGTGTATCTGTTGCTGGAGGACGGATCCCCATGATTGCTCTTCAGTATCGACATGGCATAATTATAGGATCCATTCTCTATATGCATGATCCCGGAAATCCTCGGTGTGAAGTTTGGTCCATCCGGCTCAAAGGTACGGCTTCTCAAAGTCTGCTCAAACGTCAGCTGCTTATCCATTCCCTCATAGATCGTATCGGTCTGATCGCCGTTGGTCACGATCGTCTTATTGCCCAGCACCCTGACCGGGGCATAAATAATCAGGCTGGGATCGGTTAATTTAGATGGATCAAATGCTTCCGTGCGGATCCCCTGTCCTTCCTCCACAAAGATGCGGTTCCGGCTGTTCTCACTTCTGCCCATGATAAAATATGCGGTCACAGCATATTGCCCACTGGGAGACCTGCCAATGATGATCCCTCTGCCGGGATAAGCATTACCCTGTAATTCCTGTGCGATATCAAGTTTTTTCATCTTATGCCTCCAATTCTGCAACTGTTTTTTATAATTCTGCTTTTTGGGTAGCTAATACTCTGCTATTATACATAAAACAGCTACCATCCGTCAATCATTACCTCTTGATCCCGCATGCCGTATTCACCCAATCAGTACCTCTTTTCCCTGAAAAGCAAAACCATATTTTTTAATCCGGTCTGCCCGAATGCCCTTTGCAGCCAGCACAGCATCACACCGCTTCTCTTCCATCTGTGTATGAGCTGCCGCTACGGTATCCTCCATCGTCAAATCGCGATTTTTACTAAATAAGATAAATCCTATCACATAAGCGTCCAAGGTATCATTTTTTGGTTCCAGCATAATATTATATCTGCCGATTCCACTATCCCTGTCAGATGTGATGAGATAACGATCCGCCAACCCTACCATCAAGCCAAGCACAAAAGCATGATAAAACCGTTCCGTCTCTTCTTTACCGGAAGGGCGGACTTCTGTATCAAATACATCAAACAGCTCTGTTGAAATCCTGTTCATATATTTGTTCATGGCATCTGCGTCGTTGCATAGCAGCGCCTTGATAAAATCATTAAAATCCGATGCTTTCTTTAAAAACCATCCCTGCACCATATCGCGGAACATGACGGACACCTCGCGGTTCGGGAAAGCAAGCTCGTATCCGGGTTGTACTTCCTCATATGCCGCTATCTCTTTATGTATGACCGTTCCTGCTGCAGCCGCTTTTTCTGCCTGATGTTTTCCTTTCTTGCCGCCACGGGACTTTTTATCTTTAGAACTGCGGTTCTCACTGGTCTTGTCACCATGATGAACCTTCCCCTCATCGCCATGCTGTGCCCCATACGTTCCATGATCCGTTACTGTCAGATAACCATTGGCCAGCAGAAAACTCCAGACAGCATACTCGCTCTCATCCAGCTGATCATAAACGATCTGTTCCTCCATCGGAAGAAACAGATGCTCCCCTCTAAGCAGACACCCCAAGGACTCTTTGACTTCCCTGCTTCCCTGGCAAAGCAGTCTGCCGATCAGACTGTTCACACCGCTGTTTGCCCAGAAAGTCTTTACATCCCGGGTATCCATATAGTTCAGAACAGACCACGGATTGTACATATCCTTCTGTCTGCCAAAATGAAAACCTCCGTACCACTCTTTTACTTCTTCTTTCCGCTCACCCAGTCCCTGCGCATCCATTCCCGCTGAAACTTCTTCTTCTGTAAATCCGAATGCAGCGGCATATTCTTCTGACGTGGTTGTCACCACTTTCATATTGTTGAGATCAGAAAGCACTGAATCCCGGCTGATTCCCGTCACTCCGGTNNNGNNTGCANGTTCCAGATCAGGATTGGCCTNAAAGACAGAGATAAACATACTACGCAAAAATGCCGACAGTTCTTTATCGTATCCTCCGATATAGGCTTCTAACAGGGGCGTATCAAACTCATCCAGAAGGATGATCACCTTCTTTTTATAATAGCGGTGCAGCAGTTCAGATAGTTTGGTAATAGCAGACGCCGCCACCACTTCCAGCATGCTTTCCGTCACCATGCGGTAATTCTTCTTTTCCTCCTCCGACAGGGTATCCCCCTCCAGCAGGAAATCGTACCGTTTATAAACCTCCTTGATCAGCTGATTGATCCGATATCTCGTATTCGGGTAATTCACCTCTTTAATATTGGCAAAGGTCATACAGATCACCGGATAGGTTCCCTGCAACGCGCGGTACTGTTCATCCTTCCAGATCTCCAATCCTTCAAAAACATCGCCCTTTCCTTCATAACGAAGTGAGAAAAATCTATCTACCATGCTCATGGTCAATGTCTTACCAAATCGTCTGGGACGGGTGATCAAAGTCACAACGTCTTTCCTCTCCCACCACTCCTTGATAAATGACGTCTTGTCCACATAAAAATGATCCTTTTTGATCATTTCCTCAAAATCCTGTACCCCGATTCCCACCATACGTGCCATCTGTATACCTCCCCATACATCTCGCTCACGGGCTTCGCCCTATGCTCACTCCTAACATAGACGCAGTACCGTGCTCGATTCCGCTTTGCTACATCTCGCTCACGGGCTTCGCCCTATGCTCACTCCTAACATAGACGCAGTGCCGTGCTCGATTCCGCTTTGCTACATCTCGCTCACGGGCTTCGCCCTATGCTCACTCCTGAAATCATATGCCGCCAGTAAGCAAGCTTCCTGCGGCATATGATTTCACTCATTCGCGCACTGCTCATTGCTTTCGCGTACATTATACCACATCATATGGTATATTTAAATAAAATCTTGTCATTCCCTAGATAATTATGTAAAATGAGTATGTAACAAAAGAAGGGCACATTGCCTGCATATCTTTCTATCGAATACAAAAGAAAGAAAATTAAACTATGGAAGGAAAACAAAATAAATGAAGATTACATTTAGCGATAATCTGATTACAGGAAATAAAACCATCGATGACCAGCACAGGGAACTGATCTCCAGAATCGATCAGTTTATAAAAGCCTGCGAAGATAAAGACGGCAAAGTCACAGCGGTAAAAATGCTGGATTATCTGGCGGAATATACGGAGTTTCACTTCACTGCAGAGGAAAAGCTCCAGCAGGACGTCGGCTATCCCGGCTATACCGATCATAAGGCAAAGCACGATGAATTTAAGAATACAATTGCCGTATTACATAATTACCTTGATGAACTTGACGGACCTGATCAGACATTTGTGAATCAGGTGAAATCCCAGGTTGTAGACTGGCTGTTCGGACATATCGAAACCTTTGACAGGTCGGTTGCAGAGTATATCTTTTTGGTGGATAATCCGGATAGGCTATAAACGGCTATTCTATCCCCGTAGGGATTGATTGTGCACACCATCGTATCATACACATTTTTAATAATTCCCTGTTCTGAGCCCTACTTCCACATGACCAACCGGAATCATTTGATAAAACGCCGCCAATGCCCATCTGCATTGCTACTTTAGCAAAAACGCTTCGTTAATAACATTTTCCGGAATACCATTCTGTCTTAATTTTTCAACGCTTCCTCCGGCTCGCAAATACTTTACAGATTCCTTTAACATTCTAATACCTTCTTCTCGCCCTTCCTCTCTACCTTCTTCTCGGCCTTCTTCCCATCCCTCTTCTCGTGCTTCTATTCGTTCCAGCGTAATCTGTCTTTCAAACGTATAATCTAAAGTCATAACCTTCAGCACCTCCGTTCTGCGTTCCAGCAAAAAATCTCTTAAAATATTTTCCCTAATACAGCGGTCAATCGCCAACTCAATGCAATGTTCCAGCTTTTTATAATCATTCTCTCTAAAATACGTCCTTACATAATTTACCAATATCATATACTCTTTCAAGACCAGACAGCTATCTAATAATTCCTTATTCTTTCCATGATTAATATTATATACTTTACAGGTCAGCTCCAACTCCGGATGTTCCATTTTTCGCGCATAAGCGTCGGATAATCTCATCTCATACTGCTCCGGCTGATTCTCCTCGCCATTATAAAACACGACAAATCTTGGCGTTGGAATTCTTATAAGACTGCGCCCATATATATTCTTCCCCTTTACAATGCCCGATACAATTGTCGAAAAATAAATTAAGCTGCGCACCGGCATATTCGGACATACCGTAGACGGATGCTCATACGAACTCAAATTTGCATCCAATACGAAGCATGCATCATTCCTTACAGATAGGGATATTCCCCGATCCAGCCTACACATCTCAACTTGTTCCGGGTCCTTATATTCTGAATGATTCACCGCATTGTACACTGCCAATACATTTTGTGGGTCCTCCATCAACATGCTAAATAC
>WFLX010040506.1_pt1 | contig 15353 bp, 16 predicted proteins | sample 4967041 | NCBI WGS metagenome assembly WFLX01 (sample SAMN12857096, study PRJNA449069) | gut metagenome | isolation source: stool from male and female vole | host: Microtus ochrogaster | place: USA:Florida | collected 2017 | reverse complement strand
ACAAATTTACACATTTTTTCATTATTAGTTTTACACATTTTCTTAAGTATGAAAAAGTTATTTTCACTAATTGTGACTGTGGTGTTCGCCCTCACAGCTGCAGCCCAGACACTCAATGTCCGGGGTGTGGTCCTGCAGGCGTCGGACCAGGAGCCAATCGCAGGCGCGACAGTCAAGGCAAAAGGTACCACAATCGGTACACAGACAGATGCCAACGGAGAATTTANGCTTACAATCCCTGCTTCTGTCAAGTTTCTTACTGTATCTTTCATCGGAATGTTCCCTGTAGAGGTGGCTGTGAAGCCGAACCTTACAATCTACATGGAGGAGAACGTCACTGAGATTGACGAAGTCGTTGTCACCGGTTACGGTTCAACAAAGAAAGCAGCGTTCACCGGTGCCGCTTCAGTAGTAAATGGCGATGTGGTTGACCGCAAGAGCGATGTGAACTTTGTTAAGTCACTCGAAGGTCAGGTTACCGGTTTCCAGTACAACAACTCTACAAGTGCTCCCGGTCAGTTCGGTTCTGTTTATGTTCGTGGCATGGGTTCACTCAGCAGTTCTTCACAGCCGTTGTATGTGATTGACGGTATCCCTGTGAACTCAGACTATGACGGTATGAGTTCTTCAACCAATAGCTATTTTGACCCGATGGCTGCTTACAACCCCAATGACATTGAGAGTGTAANCGTCCTCAAGGACGCGGCTGCAACCGCAATCTACGGTTCACGTGCGGCAAACGGCGTTATCGTCATCACCACAAAGAAAGGTGGTCAGTCAAAGCTCAGCGTTACTTTCGAGACACGTCAGGGTTTCTCTGCTATGGCAAACAATAATATGAAGTACGCAAATGCGAAAAGTACAATAGAGTTGTTTGCGAANGGTTNCGCCGNACGCACTGGTTACTCTTATNATGATTGCTATGAAATAATGGTGGAGAATTTTGATTGGGATGGCAAGACAGACGTTAATTGGATGGATGAAGTTACCCGCAAAGGCTACTATCAGGACTACAACCTCAGTTTCAACGGTACTGTAGGAACCACTAACTACTACGCTAACCTCAGTTATAATGATGTTGAAGGTCTTGTTATAAATTCAAGCAACCAGCGTTACTCCGGTCGTGTTAACCTTGACACCAAATACCGCTTCCTTTCTGTTGGCTTTAACTCATCATATAGCTACTCTACAAATAAGGGATTCTCTCAATCAACAGGCGGTGCAATGTCCTCTCCGTTGACAGCTGCGGTATCATCTATGCTTCCTTTCTATACACCTTATGTTGGTGAGGGGGCTGATCGCAAATATAATCCTATAAACTATAATCCTCTTGCAGTTCAGGATCCAGATCTGGGTGACCTTAGCGAAGTAACAAACCAGACTGTCAATGCCAATCCCTGGCTTCGCATTGACTTCGGCAAAGGTATCTGGTTCAAGACCAATTTCGGCGTGAACATTATGGACCAGCGCCAGTATGATTACTGGAGTGCTGTCTATAACCCGCAGGGTGCGGACTATAATGGTCTTGGTCAGCAGTATAACTCCAAGACAACAACCCTTACATGGACTAATACCCTCGGTTGGAACTATAAGTTTAATGACCTCCACACAATAGACCTTCTCTTCGGTCAGGAGATGCAGAGGTATAACTACTGGTACGAGTATTACGAAGGCAGTGATTTCCCATTCGCTGATTCCGGCATGCGCGACCTTGCGACAGCTGGTAATATGGAAATGGGCGCTGATTATTATAAAGCAGAATCCCGCCTTGCTTCATATTTCATGGACTTACACTACAGCTTTGCTGACCGCTACTATCTTTCCGCTTCATACCGCCGCGACGGTAGCTCAGTGTTCGGTGCTGACAACCGTTGGGGTAACTTCTGGAGTGTCGGTGGCAAATGGCGCGTAACAGAGGAGGCTTTCCTTAAAGGCAACCGCACCCTCACCAACCTTGCGCTCCGCATAAGCTACGGTACTGTAGGTAACCAGTCACTTCCCTCGCTCTACGCAGCTCGCGGTTATTATGCGGCAGGAGCTAACTATGCAGGCGTGCCCGGTATGGTACCCTCGCAGATATCCAACCCTGACCTCACTTGGGAAACATCAAAGAAGTTTGACGTTGGTTTCGATGCTTCGCTCTTCAACCGTGTAAACTTCACATTCGACTACTATAACGAATTGACCGATGACGCCCTCTACAGTGTGCCCCTCTCTTACACAACCGGTATGGGCTCTTCATACAAAAACATTGGTAAGATCCGTAACCGTGGTGTTGAATTCGGTGTAAATGGTACTGCTTTCTACAACAACGATATCCTTGTATCGCTTTNCGGTAATATCACATGGAACAAGAACAAAGTTATAAAACTTGCGGATGGAACTATAGAAGGAACATATACAATTTTAGAAGAAGGTCGTCCTTACCGTCAGTTCTATACACAAGAATATTATGGAGTTGATCCGGAAACTGGTAAAGCTTTATATTACAAGAATGCTCCAGGAACATTTGACGATCAAGGTAATGACATTAGTAATGAACTAACAAGTAATTATGTTGAAGCAGCTAAACGTTATGTTGGCAGTGCAGAGCCTAAAGTGTTCGGTGCATTCGGTCTCAATGCAAACGCTTACGGCTTCGACCTTTCAATGCAGTTTAACTACCGTCTCGGAGCAAAAGTAATGGATACCGGTCATGCATTCACCGGTTGGGGCATGTCGCTCCGCACTCCGCTCCAGATTGTTGCTGACAATTCATGGACACCTGAGAATCCCACAGCTAAGTATCCGNAGTATATTTNNANTGACCCGGATAACTCAGCCAGCTCTAATAACTCCTCACGCTGGTTGATGAATGGCAATTACCTACGTCTCAGCAATATCACTTTTGGTTACACTATTCCGGCTAAGCTGACCCGCAAGGCATTCATGGAAAAGGTTCGTTTCTATACCACATTTGACAACGTTCACACTTGGACAGCGTCCGATTTCGTAGGCTACAACCCTGAAACATACTCAAGCGGTCAGATTGCATGGCAGTATCCTGCTGTGTTCACATTCACCGGTGGTGTGCAGATTACATTCTAAACTCCAATTTTAGAAACAATTACAAAGAAACAAGTTTATGAAAAATATATTTATCAAGGCAATGGCGGGACTCATGCTCACCGTATCAGCAACAAGCTGCGGTGACAAGTTCCTTGATACCAAAATTTACAATGGTATCGACCTCGACACCGGCTTGAATAGTGTTTCAAATGTTGGAAACGCTTTAAACGGTTGCTACTACCGCCTGTTCTACTATTATTTTGCAGGTAATTATGCCACAATGATTGGTGATATAGGTTCTGATCTTTCATATTGGAACACTAAGACAAACCATTTTAGCTCAATAAATCAGTTTATTTATCAACCTACTGATTCATACCTTACAGGGATATGGAATTATGGTTATAAGGTAGTTGATAACTCATCACGCGTAATCAAGGCTTGCAACGAGCTATATAATGAGGCGTCTTCCTCTGAAAAAGAGGAATTGGACCTTTACAAAGCAGAGGCTCTTTCACTCCGCGCATACGCAACCCTCGTAATGACAAATGTGTTCGGTCACCAGATTAAGGTTAATGGACAAGATTTCTCATCTTCGCTTGGCGTAGTTGTTGTGGATGAACCTATCCANGCATACGCNGANGTTAAGCGNTCAACTGTAGGTGAATGCTATGCGGCAATTGTTAAAGACCTTAATGATGCAATCGCACTTTACAATTCTGTAGGTGACCGTCAGGACCTCTTCGTGTTTGGCAAGGCTGCCGCTTGCGGACTTCTTGCACGTACTTATACATATATGGAGAACTGGGCTGGTGCACGCCAGGCTGCTGCGGACGCAATTGCTGAAAGCGGAATTAGCACCCTTACTTACAGCCCGACTGCTTACAAGGCTCTTTTCAATGGCGGTTCTTCAAACGATGAGAGTATTTTTGCACTGGATATTAATGTAGCTAATAGTTGGAGTGCTAATTCTTGTGGAACGCTTTTTACTACCTACAGCTATTCTCCAACTCCATATTTGCTTACTCTTTATGGTTCAAATGACTGTCGCCGTTCAATTATTGATATTACTGTAGATAAGGATGGATATCCTTGGTATGGTGGAGGTAAATTTAGCGCATACGCATCCGGTAACCCAGCTTACGCAACCAACTACCTGATTAATGCTCCCGAAATGTTCCTCATTCAGGCTGAGGCTTACCTCAATGAAGGCAATATTACTGAAGCACAGAAGGCACTGTTTGTTGTTGCTCACCGCAATCCCGAAATTGCAGCTGCAACCGATCTCCCATCTGATGCGGCAGGGCTTAAGTCATTCCTTATGGATGAACGCGCTCGTGAACTCTTCCAGGAGGGTCACCGCCTTTGGGACCTACGCCGTTGGAATAAAACAACTGGTCTGGCAGCTGTTGAATACCCTGCTATTAAGTGGCTCATTAAGCCAACTCAGCTCGGTGATTTCGTGTTCCCGATACCTGATGCCGAAATCAATGCCGGATTTGGCGTAGAGCAGACACCAGGCTGGGATAATGTACGTCCCCAATAAAACAAGAGCAAAACGCATTACCGGATTCCCGGTAATATATTTCATACTGAAAAATANTTNNNGANNGNCGAGTCGTNAGANCCGCNTTTTCCGCTTATTTATTATTTTTGCGCTTTATANATTAGAAGCGGCTATGAATATATTNTTNAATATCCTTTGGATNGTGTTTCGGCGGATTTNCCATTGCAATCGAGTATGTGACAAGCAGCATTTTGATGATGCTGACAATCGTGGGCATACCGTTCGGTTTGCAGACAATCAAACTCGCGGTGCTTGCCCTTGTGCCTTTCGGCGCAAAGATAGAGCCGTCGCCGGCATCAATGGGTGGCTGCCTCAACACCATAATGAATATAATATGGTGGATTGTAGGAGGCATTCCCATTGCATTGACTCATCTCGGCCTCGGCTTGCTGCTATGCATAACAATCATTGGCATCCCTTTCGGTCTGCAGCATTTCAAGCTGATGCGGCTTGCCCTCTTTCCTTTCGGCAAGAGCGTGATGTAGGTATTACTCCTCCTTTTTGTAGAAGCGCACCCAGTCAACGAGCATTTCCACCGGCAGGTCGGCAGGGTCGACTTCGCCAACCCATGTGCCTCCGAGCTGCATGTCTATCAGCAAGTAGTAAGGACCGTCACCAAAGGGGAACTGCCCCTCGATGTCGGTTTCGATTCGCGGGTATGTGAAAGTGTGGTTGCCGTTGATGAAAAAGCATNGTGANNCCTGGTGCAGCTNTACTGCGTAGACATNGTNGTCATTTGGATTTATCACTTCGGTAGAACCCGGTTTCGGGTTTGTTTTCAGGTTGAGGTCGTAGGTGTAGTGTGAATGGACAGTCTGGTATGCGATGCTGTCGGAATTCAGCCTCTCCATGATGTCAATTTCGCCTCCCATGGGCCACTGGCTGTTTTTATGTGTTTTGTAGGGAAGCATCCAGAAAGCTGGCCACGCTCCTTTTGCATCCTGGAATTTCGCGCGTATCTCAATTCTGCCGTTTTCAAAGCCTTTTTTATCTTTGGTGTATATGCCTCCGGTGAGGTAGGGCACNGAATCATTGCATCCTTCGTATGCGCAGATGCCTCTGAGCACAAGNTTGCCGTCGCGCATTGAATAGCAGGTGTCAGCCTTTGACATGTGCCTGTTCCAGTCGGAATTTCCTCTGTCGATTCTTGTCCAGACTTCGGGGTTTGGTGCCGTGCCGTCAAAATTGTCCTCCCATTCCAGTACCCATTTTGGGGATGAAGCGTTTGCGGCTAAAACTGTTGCCGCTGCTGCGAAGATTGTAGCTATAGATTTTAATTTCATGATACAGTAAGTTAATAAACAAGATAAGATATTGCAAAGATAAGCAAGGGAGGGCAAATTTTACTACTTTTGTGTTATGAAATCCAAGGTTCTCCATATAGTAGTGGCGGCGGGCAGCGGCAGCCGCTTTGGGGCGGAATTGCCGAAACAGTTCTGCCTTATGAATGGCATTCCGGTGGTTATGCATGCGATAAACGCTCTGCGGCAGGGCGATACGGGCAAAGTAGTGCTGGTGTTGAGCGAAGAAATGACCGGTCTATGGAAAGATTTGTGTAGGCAATACGGATTTGACAGCCCGGAGATAGCTTTCGGTGGCGCTACCCGCTGGCAGAGCGTCAAAAATGCTATAGATGCTTTCGGTGGCGATGCCGATGTTATTTCGGTTCATGACGGTGCCCGCCCGTTGCTGTCCTCCGCTTTGATCGCGCGGCTTATGGATGCGGTTGAGCAGGGTAATCCGGCTGTTATACCGGTTGTTGCGGTGACCGATTCGCTCCGCCAGGTTTCAGCCGAAGGTGGCAACAGCGCTGTGGAGCGTAAGTGCTTCCGTGCCGTGCANACTCCCCAGNTGTTTGCCGGCNGTTTGCTGCGGCGCGCTTATTCGGAGCCTGAGAGCCCGCTGTTTACCGACGATGCTTCTGTAGTGGAAAATATCGGTGCTGAAATATTCCTTGTTGAGGGTGAGCCTACCAACATGAAAATAACTCATCCGCTCGACCTTGCTGTGGCGGAACTTATCCAGGACAGGATGCGTAACTGACGCGGAGATGGAGCGACTGCGCAACACTGACATAAAATACCTCAAGGGGGTAGGACCCAAGCGTGCCGAGCTTCTGGAAAAGCAACTCGGCATCAAAACGTGTGCCGACCTGCTATGCCATTATCCGACCCATTATGTTGACCGTTCCAAGATTTACCGCATAGCAGATTTCAGCGGTGATATGCCCTCGGTGCAGGTGCGCGGCAGATTTGTGTCATTCGCCACGCAAGGGGAGGGGGCAAAGACAAGGCTGATCGGATTGTTTTCGGACGGCAGCAAGGCTATGGAGGTGGTATGGTTCAACCGCATAAAGAGCATACGCGACACATATCTGCCTGGCACCGAATATATCTTATTTGGCAAGCCGTCGGAATTTAACGGACGGTGGAGCATGGTGCATCCTGAGATTGACCGTGCCGATTCGCCAAACGTCTCTACCGGTTTCAGGGGAGTGTATCCTCTTACCGAAACGTTGCGCAACCGTGGAATTTCCTCGCGTGCTATATATAATATGGTGTCTGCGCTCTTGCCGCGTTGCTCCGGAATCGCCGATCCTCTTCCGCCGGAGGTGCATGAGCGCTACCGGCTCATGGGACTCGGCGACGCTTTGCGCGCAGTGCATTCGCCGGCAAGCAACGAAGAATTGCAACGTGCACGACTGAGGTTGAAATTTGAGGAGCTGTTTTATTTGCAGTTGAACATATTGCGCTATTGCCGCGAGCGGAGCGAATCTATACCGGGGTTCCGTTTTTCCCATATCGGNTATTATTTCAACNGNTTTTACAATGATTGCCTGCCATTTGAGCTTACAGGTGCGCAAAAGCGCGTAATCCGTGAGATAAGGCAGGATGTCGGAACCGGCAAGCAGATGAATCGGTTGCTGCAGGGTGATGTTGGCAGCGGAAAGACGCTTGTTGCGCTGATGTGCATGCTTATGGCACTTGACAATGGCACTCAGGCATGCCTTATGGCTCCTACTGAGATTCTTGCAACCCAGCATTATGAAACAATATCTTCGCTTGCTTCGCGGATAGGGGTGAANGTGAAGCTCCTNACCGGTTCNACNCCNAAAAAGGAGCGNGATGCAATCCATGCAGCNNTGCTTGACGGCTCGCTTCACATACTGATAGGCACNCATGCCGTGATAGAGGATGCNGTGCNGTTCAAGAACCTNGGATTTGTTGTGATAGACGAGCAGCACCGGTTNGGNGTGGCGCAGCGTGCGCGGNTGTGGAAGAAAAATACTGTTGCTCCTCATATTCTGGTAATGACCGCGACTCCGATTCCACGCACCCTNGCCATGACTGTTTACGGTGACCTTGACGTGTCGGTGATAGACGAGCTTCCCCCCGGGCGAAAACCGGTGCAGACCCTGCTGCGATATGAGGACAAACGTATGGATGTGTACCGCTCCATAGGCAGGCAATTGAAACTTGGCAGGCAGGCATATATTGTGTATCCGCTTATTAGCGAGAATGAAAATTTGGACTTGAAAAGCCTTGAGGAGGGATATGATTTTATCCGCGAAGTTTTTCCGAGCTACAAAGTGGCTTATGTGCACGGCAAGATGAAACCTTCGGAAAAGGACTACCAGATGAGTCTTTTTGCAAGCGGCAAGGCGCATATCCTTGTTGCGACCACAGTGATTGAGGTCGGAGTCAATGTGCCAAACGCATCGGTTATGCTTATTGAGAATGCTGAACGGTTCGGCTTGTCGCAGCTCNATCAGTTGCGCGGCAGGGTAGGGCGTGGTGCTGACCAAAGCTACTGTGTGCTGATGACAAAAATGAAGATTGCAAAGGAAACCCGCAAGCGGCTTGAGGTTATGACTTCGACAACAGACGGCTTTGTTGTGGCGGAGGCGGATTTGAAAATGCGCGGTCCCGGTGACCTTGAGGGTACTCTCCAGAGCGGTATGGCTGTGGATCTGAAAATAGCTTCACTCGCTACGGACGGTCAGATTGTGCAGCTTGCCCGCAATGCCGCAAATGAGGTGCTCGATAGTGACCCGGCGCTCTCTTCAGCTGCGCTTGCCGGGGTAAGGAGGGAGATGGCGAGGATGTTTGACAAGAGCTATGACTGGAGCCGGATTAGTTAAAAACAGGGGTGTTAAAAATACAATAATTTACATATTTTAAGATTGACTTCCGGCGTTAAACTTACTTAATGATTATTTCACTTATTTTCACAAATTGATATAAACCTCTGTATATTAATGTGATAAGTGGTTAAATATTGGAGGATTTAACATGAAAATCAAATTTAGACTTGATAACATTTGTCCTTCGTGTAATAAATGGCTAATTTTGAGCGTCATTAATATGACAATAATAGTTTAACCTGAATCAAGAAATGGAAAAGACTTTAGTAATTTTCAAGCCCAGCGCAATAGAGCGTGGCTTGGTGGGAAATATCCTTACTCGCTTCCAGCAGAAGGGGCTTATTATCGCAGGCATGAAGATGATGAAGCTTGATGAAAAGATTCTGCGTGAGCATTATTCCCATCTCGTTGACAAAAGTTTCTTCCCCCTTCTTCTAAAGTCTATGATGGCTTCTCCAGTGATTGTAATGTGCCTCGAAGGCAAGGATGCAATCAACGTTGTAAGGCTTATGACAGGCGCGACAAATGGTCGTGAAGCTCTCCCCGGCACAATCCGTGGCGACTTTGCTTCAAGCAACCAGGAGAATATCATCCACGCGTCTTCTTGCCCCGAAGACGCTAAGGCTGAAGTTGCACGCTTNTTCAAGCCTGAAGAAATTTTTGATTGGGTTCCCGTAAATATTCCTTTTGTTTATTCTGCGCTTGAAATAGAAAAATAATTTCTCCTCAAAGAAAAAAGTAATGCAATTCTTCTCCAAAACCCTGGCTATATTTGCCGCCGCGCTTATCTTTACAGCTGCGGGAGCAAATGCCCAGTACAAATTACCTCAGAAACACGACAAGCAGCATTCCGAACTCCTCGCTTCTCAGAAACCTATGGCTGCCGATATCAAGGTGGCAAACGTGCTCCGCTACATGAGCGAACTCAGCAAAGCGGAACTTCCTGACCAGGATGAGGTGTACGGCGAATATTGGGAAAGCCAGAGCGTTAATCCCTACCTCGGAGTAAATATCCCCGATGTAAAGGATCTGGATGTAAGCGGCTACTATCATCCCATCAACGGTCCCGTAACCTCCGGCTTCGGTTACCGTCCCCGTTTCGGCAGAATGCACCGTGGAGTTGACATCAGCCTCCACACCGGTGATACAATCCGTGCGGCTTTTGATGGTAAAGTGCGTCTTACAAAGTTTGAAAGGGGCGGTTACGGATACTATGTGGTAATTCGTCATGACAACGGAATGGAAACCGTTTACGGTCACCTTTCAAAATTCATAGCAAAGCCCAACCAGCGTGTCAGGGCAGGTGAACCGATTGCCCTTGGCGGAAGCACAGGACGCAGCACCGGTCCCCACCTCCATTTTGAAACCCGTTATTACGGCATGGCTATCAACCCGGCACTGATAATTGACTTTGAAAACGGTGTGCCTTATAAAGATGTGTACACATTCAATAAGTCAGCGGTTGAGAAGAGCAATGTTACTCGTCGTTATGCTAAAAAGAGCCGTTCTAAATCGCGCTCAACCGCATCTCGCAGCAGAACAAGAAAGAAATAATACAAGATTTTAAGAAATAAGGATAGCCGGAAGAGTGATGCTTTCGGCTATTTTTTTCTCCCCATCCTTACATAAAAATTTTTATACATAAAATTTTTTATGTATAAAAATTTTTATGTAACTTAGCCGGAACATTAAATCAGTGGTTATGGCTATTTCAAATAAGGTAGGACCTCCTGTTACTGGAGATGATTTTTACGGAAGAACCGAAGAGTTACTGCGTGCTCATAAGTTCTTGGATACAAACCACTCACTCGCGTTGTCTGCTCCCAGGCGCATAGGTAAATCATCTTTTGCCAAGCGTTTAATTGAGGAGAAGGCGTCAGCGGGTTGGAGATGTGTATACATAGATTTGGAAGGAGTCCGAACCAGAGATGAATTTTTGCAAATCCTCATTGGCGAATTTGATAAATCCGGAGTCTGGGCTGAGACGGCTAAGACTGCGGGAGGAATTGTTTGCCGGTTGCTTGAGGCAGTTGAGGAAATTGGTTTTGTAAAGACTGATTTCTCAAAGTTGAAAGTGCCTGAAAATTTGTACACGTCTTTATCGAAAGTCATTGATCATACGGAGGACACTCTGGTTGTTATTGATGAACTCCCTTTATTTCTAAGCATACTTGAGAGAGAGGAAAAGAATAGCCGTGAAGCAGAATTCTTCTTGAACTGGCTGAGAAGTTTAAGGCAGGTGAAGGACAGTAAAATACGGTGGATATTCTGTGGCTCGGTAGGTTTACATAATTTTACGCGCATTAGGAATCTGTCCCTGACAATAAATGACCTTGTGGCTTTTGATTTCGACGCGCTCTCTGAGAAAGAAGCTTACGGGCTGGTTAAGGCATTGGCGGCATCGGAGCAGATGCCATTCTCTAATGAAATGGCATATTATCTCCTTGATAAGATTGAATGGCACATTCCATATTTTATACAGTTGCTGTTTACAAATATAAAAATCAATCCGGAGGCAAGGAGTGGTGTAATGTCATATATGATTGATGATGCATTTGATAAATTAGCGCACACGGAGAGTTTTAGTACTTGGTCTGAAAGATTGGCTGAGTATAATGGACAGGAAGATGGCGCCAGGTTGCTGCTGAATGAATTGAGCAAAGCTTCCGGTGGATTAACAAGGGAACAATTGCTTGCGGTATACTCCAGGTACACTGGAGAGCCGCCAGTGAAAGCGGATACTAATTTAAGCCAGATTCTGAATATGATAGAACATGACGGCTATATAATCCGTATTGAAGGTGGCATAAGGCGTTTCCGTTCCCCGCTTTTGAAAAAGTGGTGGTACTATAAATTTGTTGAATGATGAACAGGGCATTTCCATCGAACTCATTTTCATCTTTTGAAATTAATACNGGTATATTCANTGCTGTTANTTCAGAAATTTTCAATGTGNTGCCCGGTTNAGTTNCTCAACCCGTGGTGATTGTTGGTNAGGAAGGTTCNNGGAAATCAACATTGCTGCGGCGTCTTTATGCATCCTGCAATAATCATGAACGAGTATGGCTTGACGGAAGATATATATTTGATTGAGCTGACATTATTGATAATGGCAACATTAGTGATGGCGTGCTTCTGTTCATAGATAATCTGGATTTTTATCTCACCCGGTGTTCTTACGATGAACAGTTCAGGTTGAGACGTTTTCTTTACAATGAGGGTGCGCCCATGCTTATAGCTACAGTAAGTAAGATTTTACCGGCACTTGCCCAATATGAGGCTCCATTTTTTGAGGGACTTAAGCTGATTTATATTCAACNTGTGTCAAATGAAGACATACGTAGCCTGGTTGGTGGGGAAGATTATAAACGTGCGNTTTCACTAATGGCGCTTGTGTCTCCAACCATTCATNCCCTTCAACTGGTGTGGGACATTATTAACCTTAATAGTNGTCCGCATAATGACGNTTANATGTTGCTGTCATTTNTATCTGGGAAATACTGGAATATTTATAAGGGTTTGCCAACAAATTCGCAGCATATTTTGAATGCATTTGGCGGCAGTGGGGACAATGGCATGACTATTCCGGAGATAAGGGATAAAAGTGGCTTATCAACCAGTATTCTAACCGCTTATCTTAAAAGTCTTCGGGTCGCAGGTATCATAAGTGTGGATAAACCAGGCAAACGTAATACCATATACTCAGTCAAGGATCCGTTATTGCGTATTTGGCTCGACAAGTCAACCCCGGAGTTATTTGTTTAAGTTGCGGCAAATGGCTATCTTCGCAGGCGGGCAAGGAAGGCTATCAGGCGAAGTTTCAAAAAAAAGCGCCCGGTTCATAACCTTTTGCCGCTATCCGTTGTTATAGTGTAATAAGAAACATAAACCCAAAATGATATTTATATGAAACCACTGAACATTATTCTCGCTGTGATTGGCGGCGCTGTTGCCGGAGCTACTGTAGGTCTTCTTTTTGCACCTGAAAAGGGCGAGACAACTCGTGATGAAATCGTTAAGTTCCTCAAATCAAAGGGCATCAAGCTCAAAAAGAGCAAAATCGAAGAGCTTGCTGAGGAAATCGCAGAACAAATCAACGACTAATCCCACTCAATAAAAGAATTATGAGCAACCTGAGTGTTCTTTACGCTTTTCTTGGCGGTGCTATCGTTGGTGCAGGAGCAGCAATGCTTCTCGCTCCTGAAAAAGGTGAGACAACCCGCCGCAAGATAAAAGAGATTCTCCAGAAAAAAGGAATCCTCTGCACTGACAACGAGATTGACGCGCTTGTTGAGCAGCTTACAAGTGAAATTGACGAGCAGTAATAGCGCAATTTATTTACGGAATATCTGTTGCAGCGGGGAGGAGTGCTCTTCGCTGCCGCAGTATGCCTATAACTTCCTAACCCTAAGCCGAAATGACTGATTCATCAAACCAATACTCGCATATTCGCAAGCAGTTTTCCGAATACGCCAGACTGTACATTAGATTTGCCCGGCTAACCTTGGCGGAGAAAGTAACAGTATTTCTCACTGCCGGTTCTATCGCTGTGGCGGCATTCATTTTTGCGGTCATCTTCATATTCTTCATGTCTATTGCTGCCGCGAATTGGCTGGCACCATACATAGGGCTCGGATGGGGTTACGCTTGCATCAGTTTCATGTACCTGATTCTGATTGCGCTGCTGTTTATATTCCGCAAGCCTTTCATCATGAATCCTATAGCGAGATTCATATCNAAGNTTTTNCTCTCCTGACAAACGATTTTACTGTTCTACACTATGGATAAGAAAGAGAAACTTACCGAAAACCATCCTGCGTGGAAAGGATATGACATAGACGAGCTGCGTTACCAGCAGGCTTACACCCAGGCACGTCTTGAAATCGAGAAGGAACGTATGGCGGCAAGTGCGCGAAATATATATTCAAGCACGGCAATGACTAAGACCGGCGGGATTATGGGCAGGATTCTCGGCAGCCTAAACTACGTTGATTATGCCATAATCGCTTTCAGGCTCTTCAGAAAGGCGCGTGGTCTCTTTCGCCGTTAGCATCCTCCTCTCTTCGCTCCAACTTTTCATCACATTTCACATACTGCTATGAATGATTATATTGAGGTGAGGTATGACCTTGACCCATGCAATGAAACTTTTACTGATGTCATTGCCGCGATTCTTGCCGATCGTGGCTTTGAAAGTTTTGTGCCGGACGAATCCGGTCTGACAGCATATATAAAAAAGGAGGATTTTACCTCTGAATGCACTGACATTGCAAGGTCGCTCCCGTTTGAAGCTGATATTGATGTCAAATATGAACTTATAGAGGGTCAGGACTGGAATGCTGAATGGGAGAAGAACTACTTTAAGCCTATCGTAATTGGAAATGATTGTGTGATCCATAGCTCGTTCCACAAAGATGTTCCCTCCTGCCGCCTTGATATTGTCATTGATCCCAAAATGGCATTTGGCACAGGGCATCATGCCACTACTTCGCAGATGGCGGAGAGGATCATGGCTACTGATGTGCGCGGTAAAAAAGTTATAGATATGGGCACTGGCACCGGCATCCTTGCGCTTATTGCGGCAATGGAAGGTGCAGCGGAAGTCATAGCCGTGGAAATCGNCCCGGCGGCTCATGCAAANGCCCTTGAAAATATTGCCCTTAACTCCCATTCCGAGATAGATATGCGTCTCGGNGATGTGAGCTGCATAAAGGATGTANGTGATGCNGNCATTCTGNNNNCAAANATCAACCGNAATATAATTGTTGGANNTATTGCGNAATATTCACATGCGTTNGTGCCGGGAGGAAAGATGTTTTTGAGCGGATTTTACACAGAGGACATTCCTGTGATTACCAACGAAGCGCAAAAATACGGTTTGTCACTTGAGGCTGNTACAGAAAAAGATAAATNGGCTTGTATAACACTCNCTAAAGCTGCTGAATAATGNAAAGATTACTCACAATCCTTATTATTATTATATGTGTCTCTGCGGTTGCGGTGCAGCTTAAAGCGGACGGAAAGGAAAAAAGCAAGCTTTCTGCTGGATTTGCGTGGGGGGCAGATATAGGCGGTGCCATTGACCTTACCGGCAATGATATGTCTACCCTTAATATTAATGCCGCTTTCGGTTACCGCCGTGGTGTTATTGACCTTGTGGGAATCGGCACCGGAATGAATGTCATGGTGAGCAACAGCTCCCGAATGTTTCCTGTGTACGGCATTATCCGGTCAAATTTCCGCACCACTCCCTCTCTCTGTTTCCTGGATGTGCGTGCCGGTTGCGCTTTTTTGAACCTTGATGACAACAGCAACCATACAGGAACTTTTGTTTCACCTGGTCTTGGGTTCAACCTTGCTAAAGGGAAGACATTTTCATCTTACCTTATTCTGAGCTACCAGTATGTGGACGTGCGCTCAAAGAGTGAATCCGGATTCAATATCGATGGTCTTAACTTCGCTTGTGTAAGGCTGGGAGTAAGTTTCTGAGTTTTTGAGAAATAGTAAAAAAAATGTCCGCGCAGGTTATTAAGCCGGCACGGACATTTTTAATTTCTTTCTTTAATTGCCGAATGTCAGATTGGTGAAGAACTG
>WFLX010115488.1_pt1 | contig 15366 bp, 11 predicted proteins | sample 4967041 | NCBI WGS metagenome assembly WFLX01 (sample SAMN12857096, study PRJNA449069) | gut metagenome | isolation source: stool from male and female vole | host: Microtus ochrogaster | place: USA:Florida | collected 2017 | reverse complement strand
TCCGTTGGTGATGTCGGCAATGGTGAACACGGCGTTGACGGTGAAGTACGGGCCGATTGCGATGGCAAGGATATAGACGATGCGGTAGACGAGGACGAGTTTCATGCGCCCGCCCGTGACGTACTCAAGGCATTTTTCGGAGTAGTAGTCCCAGCCCAAAATCGTGGTGAACGCGAAGAACGCAAGGCAGAGCATGAGCAGAAACTGCACGGAAATGCCGTCGCCGCCCAAATCGAACGAGAGCGCGTTCGCGGTCAGTTCCACGCCTTTCCAGCCCGCCTCCTGATACTGCGCGAAGAATGCGGGGTCGGCGAGCGCGAGGACGATTGCCAGGCCGGTCATCGTGCAGACAATCAGCGTGTCGATGACCGTACCCGTCATGTTGACCAAGCCCTGCTCGACCGGTTCGTTCGTCTGCACGGGAGCGGCGGCAATGGGCGCAGAGCCGAGTCCCGCCTCGTTGGAGAAGATGCCGCGCGCAATGCCTTTCTGCATGGAGTCGGCAATCTGTTTGACCGTCCAGCCGACCGCGCCGCCGGCGACTGCCTTAAAGCCGAACGCCGACTTGAAGATAAGCGCGAACGCCGCCGGAATGCGCGTCGCGTTCATGATGATGACGGAAAGCCCCAAAAACACGTAGATGATTGCCATTGCGGGGACGGTTCTTTCCGCCACTTTGGAGATGCGCTGAAGCCCGCCCAGAATGACGAGCGCGGCGCAGACCGTCACCACGATGCCGCCGATGACGGTCGCCCAGGTGTACGGCGTTCCGCCAATCGTAAAGGCGACGTGCGCTGAATCGGGGTCAAATGCCATGTTCACGGCGGAAGTGATGCCGTTAATCTGCGTCATCGTGCCGATGCCGAGCAGTCCTGCCAGCACACCAAAAATGGCGAACAGCATGGCGAGCCACTTCCAGTTTTTGCCCATGCCTTTTTCAATCGTATAGAACGGCCCGCCCAGCACGTGACCGTCCGCTTTCACCTCGCGGTATTTTATGGCGAGCATACACTCGGAGAATTTAGTGGCCGTGCCGAGGATTGCCGCAACCCACATCCAGAACAACGCGCCCGGTCCGCCCGCCGCGATCGCCGTCGCCACGCCCACGATGTTTCCCGTGCCGATCGTCGCGGAAAGTGCCGTGCACAGCGCGGAAAACCCGGAAAGCTCGCCGTGACCTTCGTTTTCTTTAAAAATCGACCTGAACGCCCGCCCCAATTTGGTGAACTGCAAGCCGCGCGAGCGAATCGTCAGGATTAAGCCCGTCGCCAAAATCAGCACGATAGTGGGAATTCCCCAAACAACGTCGTCAATAGCATTGAGAACAGCATCAAACATTTTTTTCTCCCAGTGAGATGATACTATCGATAGTAGCAAATGGACACGATTTTTACAAGGCGTTATCCGTGCGAAATGCCGCTGCCCGTCAGCACGCTATGCCCGCCGCTTGTCTGCCGGACTTCGATTCGCTGGTCGATTTCGTTGATGACATCCTGTACGTGCGTGATAATGCCGAGCATCTTGCCGTCTTTTTGCAGGTTTTTGAGNGCGTTGATTGCCTCGGTCAGCAGGTCGCCGCTCAACGTGCCGAATCCTTCGTCCAAAAAAAGCGAATCCACGCGCACGTTCNTGCTGGCGAATTCAGAAATGCCGAGCGCGAGCGAAAGGCTCACCAAAAACTGCTCGCCGCCGCTCAGATTGGCGACGGAGCGCGGCTCGGCAAAATACACGTCTTCGATCTCAAAATCGAGCGACCCGGCGGATTTTTGCCGCATACGGTAGCGGTTCGTGATGCCGTACAGATTTTTGTTGGTGAGCGCGAGCAAGGAACGGAATGCAAGGCTCTGGACGAACACCGACAAATCTGCGCCGTCGTCTTTGCCCACCCATTTTTTCATCTGATCCCAAACGGCATACGTTTCTTGCAGCGCGGCATAGTCGCGCAGGATTTCTTCGGCGCGTTTCTGATTTTGTCGGTTTGTCTGCAACTCCGACTTGATTTCGACGAGTTTTTGCTGCAATTCCTCGCGCATCGCCGAAAGCTCGTCCTGTTCTTGCCGCAACGCTTCCTTTGAATGCGTCACTTGCGCCGCTGCCTGATATTCCGCGAGCGATTTCTGCGCCTGCGTGAGCGCGGTTTCTGCCTGCGTCTGCCGCGTTCTGAGCGATTCGCTTTTTTTGCCGAGCGCGGAAAATTCCTCGTCGCTCATACGCGCGAGCGCAAATGCCGCTTCGTCCGCAAAACCGTTTGCCGCGAGTTTCTGCACGAACGATTTTTGCGCGGCTTGCAATGCGGTCGCACGGTCGGCGACGGTTTTTTGCAGCTGGTCTTTCTGCGCTTCAAGCCGCGCTTTTTCTTCTTTTGCTTCCTGCTGATTTTTTTCTGCCTGCGCCGCGCGTTCTTTGAGCAGGTCGATGGCTTCTGCTTTTTCGCGCTCCGCCTGATCAACGGATTTCTCGCCGAACAATCGCACGCGATCATCATGCAGCGACTGCGTTTCAGACTGCGCCGCCGCAAAGGCTTTTTCTGCGTCGGCAAGCGTCTCTTTCTGCGACTGTTCGCCCTGCACGAGTGCCTGATGTTCGGCAGATTTCTTGGTATGCTCCGCGTCGTCGGAACGGAACGCGTCCGTTTTTTGCGCCCATGCCGATTCACGCGCACGCAAGTCAGCGACAATCGCGCTGAGCGTCCGCAGTTCCGCCGTCAGATGCCACGGGGCAAGCGCGTCGTTTATCTGCGAAAGCCGTTCCGCAACGTCCGCCTGCGCCGCCGCAAGGTTTTCTTCTGCATGCAGATATTCGCCTGCGGTTGCCGATAACTGCGATTCCAAATTCTGCACGAGCAAACGCGCTTCGTCACGACGGGCGTTCAAATTGCCGCTCGTCCGCGCGATTTCCTGCGCCTTGCCNGCGTCAACAGTTTCCGCGTCCGCCGCCCCGAACAAATCCAGTTCGCCCTGCGCCACGTTTTTATGCGCCACATGATACACCGACCCGCACACGGGACACGGTTTTCCGACGGTCAACTCACGCTGTAACAGCCGCGCAATCAGCACGGCATCGGCAGAAACGAACGCCGCAATTTCCGCGTCGATGTCCTCGCTCGCTTTCTGCGCCAAATCAAGCCGACGTTGCAATTCGTCCCGCTTTTTTTGCGCGTCGGCTTGTGCTTGCGCATGCGTATCCGCTTTTTTCTGCTGAGCTTCTGCCGCCGTTTTGAGCGTCTCTATTTTTGCGATGACCTGCGGCAACTGCGCGTCGGCTTCGTGTTCCGCAAGATAGGTCTGCATATCAGCGCATNACTGACTGAGCGCGGCAATGTCCGCCGCGAGCCGCGCAAGACGTTCCGTTGTCTGCGCAAGATTTTTTTCTGCCTGCGATTTTCGCTCAGCGGCTTCATGCTGTTTTTTCGCGGCAGATTCAAGGCGCACGTCAAGTTCGCGCACTTTTTTCCAGACAATCTGCTGTGCCTCCATATCCTGTTCTTCTGCCGCGAGTTGTTCCGTTGCCTGTGCCGCACGACGTTCCGAACTCACATATGATTCTTCCGCCTGCGCAATGCGGTCAACAAGCGCGTCGATTTTTTTGCCGTCCGCCGCTTGATCCTGCCGCAAATTCTGCAACGACGTAAATGCCGTCTCACAATGCCGCGCTGCCTGCGCGAGTGTCAGTCGCTCTTCGTTTGGAGCAAACGCCGCACGTTCACGGGCGATCGCCTGAAATTCCGCCGCAGCCGCATCGTGTTCTTTTTGCAGGCGTTCCAGCTCATCGTAATAGGCTCGTTCTTTTTGAATCGCACCCAACCGAACGTTCATTTGCTCCAGCCGNACAGAATACTCGCTCTCCTGTTTTTTCGCCGTATCCAACGCGTCCTGCGAAAGCAACAACGCCTCAATCGATTCTTTTTCGGCTTTTTTGGCGGAGAACGATTTTTTTATCTCGCTGAATTTTGCCGCAATGTTCTTGCCGATTTCGCGGTAGCGTTCCGTACCGGTCAGTTTTTCCAGGATTTCCGCGCGCTCGCGTTCCGGGCTTTTGAGGAACGTGTTGAATTCGCCCTGCGCAAGCATAATCGAACGGCAAAACTGATTGTAATCAAGCTGAATAATTTGCTGCGTCTCTTTTTCCAAATGCACGCCGGTCGCCCCCGACGAAACGATTTCGCCTGCCACGCCGAATAACGAACGGTCGTCATAAAAACTATCGTCCGTAAGTTTTCTGATTGCGTATTCGACTTTCTGCAAGCGACCCGAAGCCTTTGCTTTTGCGCGTTTCTGCTGAAATTCTGACACGAACACGCCTTTTTTGCACGAATACGTCACCTGCGCCCGACAAAAACTCGTGCCGCGCGTCATCAGTTCGTTGCCACCCGNGCCATCGTTAATCGTCGCAAGCCGGGGCGTGCGACCGTACAGCGCGAGCGTAATCGCGTCCAAAATCGTCGTCTTGCCCGCGCCGGTCGGTCCGTGAATGACAAAAATATCGTGGCTGCGGGCATAATCGGGATGAGTAAAATCAATCGTCCACTTTCCGGCGAGCGAATTCAGGTTTTCAAATTCCAGTTTGAGAATGCGCATTCACATTTCCTCCGCGACCTGCAAAAAATACGGCAGAAATTGTTCCAGCACGGACTTTGCTTCGTCGCTCTGCGGATCAAGTCCAGTACGGCTCAAAATAAGCTGCGTGAAGATTTCCCGGTCGTCCAGATTTCTGATTTCCACCGCGTCAAAAGACGAAAATCCTGCCTCCGAAAATGCTTTTTCATGCTCGTACATTTTCCAGCTTGCGACCATCACGTTTTCTGGCAATGTGGCAATGGCTTCCTCCAAAAAATCCTGTGCGTTCACGCCGATTTCTTTTTTATAGCACACTTCCAGATACACGGGCTTTTCGCTTTTGAGCGAGGAAAACGTCCGCAACGCCGATTCGATTTCTGCCAACGTGCCAGAAATGCGCCGATACACGAACGTTGTCGGCGTTTCGATTTTTTTGATAGTCAGGCGATGTTCCGCGCCATCTGACGAAATATCGCCGCACAACACGAAATGCGGAATCGTCGTCTCATCAAAGCCCATAACGAACGGCGATCCGGAATACCGCACGGCGGGATTTTTTGCCACCATTGTCGTATAATGAATATGACCGAGCGCGACGTAATCCACGGGAGGAAATACGCTTGGCGGCACATTGCCGAGCGTTCCCAATACGTCAAGCACTTTTACGCCGTCGTCCGTCTTGATGTTGCCCGTCGCATCCGCAAGCCGTCCTTCCAAATCTGCCGCATACAAATGTCCCGTCGCAATAATCGGAATATCACGATCGCCCCGCAGTTTTTTCGCTGCCTCATAAACCCGCTCATACAATAGCTTGTACGCTTTGCCATATACATCGCCGTCGGCAACTTTTTCGATCAGCAGACTGCGCAGCGTCACTTCGCGCACAAACGGAACTGCCATGCAAATGCCACACACCGCATCGTTTGCGTCCCAAAGCTCAAAGCACATATCGTCCGCCGAAAGATTGTCGATTGAGCCGACCACGTGTATGTGCAATACTTCAAGCAATTTTTTTGACGAATCAAGCATGACCGCCGAATCGTGGTTGCCGCCTACAATGACGACATTTTTGCAGCAAGTATCTTTGAGCCACGACAAAAACGTGTAATACAACCGCTGCGATTTTGCCGACGGATTCGCCGTGTCAAAAATATCGCCTGCCACAATAAGCGTGTCCGCATTTTTCTCTACNATTTGATTTTTAAGCCACTGAAAAAACGCCTGCGCCTCTTCCTGCCTNTCGATGTCATGCATCTGATTTCCCAAATGCCAGTCTGCCGTGTGAATAAACCGCATACGCGCTCCCTGCGGAAAGTATAGCATATTACAGGCGATTTGAAAGCAAAAACAGACAGCGGCGATCCCGGCGCGAGCGTCATATAAAAAATCTTTGTATAAACCAAATTTTTTGAAAAAAAAATATAATAAATGCTTGACATACCCCCCCCCTAATATGATAGCATAAATTACTGTTATTTTAAGGAGTTGTAACATGAAAAAAACAGCTATTCTTGTTTCGTTGGCTCTTGCCCTGTTTGCGGTAGGATGTACTAGTACTCACCCTGGTATTGCGTCAGGAGCCGGAACGGCGAATGCACGCCGCGGCGAATTGTCTTGCTCATACCTGTTCGGTGCTTTCCCGCTGGGCGGTCCGGAAGAATTCACCATCGCTGAAGCGGCAAAGCAGGCTGGCATTACGCACATTGCCACGGTCGATTACAAAGAATCAGGTTTTCCTGGTATTTATGTTACCCGCACGATTATCATCACTGGTAACTAAGGGCTAAAAACCGACTTATGCATGACAAGCCGAAAAGCGATTACTTTCGCCGAGTAGGCTTGTTTATTTTTTATCATTATGAAGAAAACTATTTTGTTATTATGCGCAGCCGTCTCTTTTGTCTGCATTTCGTGCAAGTCTAAGCTTTTGCCCGTTGTCGGCGTGTGGGAAGCAAATGTTACCATGCAGTCTGAACTTGATTCGACGACAAAAATTGTCCCTGCCGCTACGCTTCTCACGAAGCAACATATCATTTGGACATTCCTTGATGATGAAACGTTTACTTGGTTTGTCGAGCAACGCGTGATCAGCATCTCGTTCACAGAGCCATTCGCAAACGAATCCGAATCAAAAGAAGCATTCATCAAGCAGTTTACCAAAACGCTTTCGTTTTCCGGCTCATATCATCAGTTTCAGCAGACTTTGTATGTCGCCGTGGAAAAAGCNCAGGAAAAAACCGATGCNGGCTACGTCGATTTTGAGCCGCCAAGCGATCTTGAGCAACGCAATCTTCCTTATGAAATCATGGAAGACACATTGATTTTGGACAATATCACCTACCGACGCGTGGCTGAACAGCAGACCGAATTATAATTCCGCCGAACTTTTCACTGGACGGTGCGCTGAATCTGCCGTATACTTTTTATCATGCCGAACTACAGCGCATTGGACGAAAAGATTTATGCCGCCGTGCAGCGTATTCCGCAGGGAAAAGTCGCGTCATATTCGCAGATTGCCGCGCTCATGGGAAATTGTCACCTGCGCCGTTACGTGGGCAACGCATTGCACAAAAATCCAAGCAATAGTACAACCCCGTGCCATCGCGTCGTGAACGCAAAAGGATTTTGTTCCGGCAGTTTTGCGTTCGGCGGGCGTGACGNNCAGCGCAANAANTTAGAAAACGAAAACGTTTCGTTCGTGAACAATCATGTGAATATGCAACTGCATGCCATTACCGAAGACGATTTTGAGGCAATTCGCGCTGATTTGGAAACTATACTGTCTTAAAAAACGTTTACAATCCTAATTCCTTGAACCATTTGTCTACAGCGGCACGTGCTTCGTCCCGTTTGTTCTGTGCGACAGAACCGCGCAACTCAAAGATTTTTTTCACCGTGGCAGCGGCAAACAACTGTTTAATCGTGCTGTCAGTTTTTGACGATCCACTGCCTTCATGCGTACAGAACGGAACGATTGTCTTGCCATTCAAATCATGCGCCTCAAGGAACGTGTACATCACCATCGGCAAATCGCTGAACCAAATCGGATAGCCAATAAATATGGTATCGTAAGAAGAAACGTCCACGTCTCCTATATAAGCAGGACGACTTTTGACACGTTTTTCCTGCTTGGCAACTTGGACGCAAGAAATATATTGCTTTGGATAGTCTTTTTCCGGGATAATTTCAAACATATCCGCATCGGCTTTTTGCGCAATCATCTTTGCAATAAGGGCGGTATTGCCTTCGGTAATTTCACCCACGCTATATTGTTCGCCCGTACGTGAAAAATAAACAACCAATGATGTATTTTGTGCGAATGCGCTTCCCATAAAAAGTGCAAATAACGCCGCAAGCAATGCTATTTTTTTCATGCCGACTTTCCTTTATGAAGCTGATAAAATCGTAGCAAGCTATTTCAGTCTGTTGCCATCACTGAATGCTTTGCCGACAACTTCGCCAATCGTGCGGTACACATGGAATGAAGCGTCGTACATAATCGGCTGAAGTTTTGACAGGTCGATTTTTCCGTCCGTCAGAATGGCGTCGTCCGCTTGCTGCGCGACTATCTTTCCCACAAGCATTTCGCGCTGCTCGTTCCATTCTTTGACGACGCATTCAAGCGTAAGCGGATATTCTTCGATTATNGGCGCGTTGACATGTGTGCTTTTGTGTACATGAACGCCTGCCTTTTCGATTTTGTTCACGTCGTTGCCACTTGCAATGCCAAAATAATCAGAAATGACCACCGTATTTTTCGTTCCGAATGCNACCGTAAACGCGCCTGTCTTTTTCAGGTTTTCAGTCGTCTTGTGTTTGGCAAGGTACAACGTAATTTCCTCATAATCCGACTGAATTCCCCATGCCGCGTTCATTGCGTTCGGCACACCGTTCTCGTCATACGTTCCGATGATAAACACGCCTTCCGGCACGATAACCGAATGNTTTGCGTCAAATTCCATCGTTTTTCTCCTTATATGGCTTTTGCGGAAGTATATCACAACCGTTCGNCNTCGTCCACAAGGTTGTTAGTTATGAAATTTTTCCTGTGTTGTAGTGCTTATACACGAACTCNTGTAGTGNCTATACAGGTTTTCTTACTTTGTATGACNATGTTGCNGTGCAATTNTCAATTCGGTGTTCTTTTATATTATTATGAATTTATATAAATTTTAGTAATAGTAATAATAAACGCGGTGAATTTGTGGAAAACGTGCGTATCTTTTTGCAATACAACACGTTATGAAGCGGAAAACTTTTGCCTTTCAATCCGCAGGTTTTCCGCTTTTCCGCACGGTTAGAAGTTTTGCACAGGAAATCGTCATGGTCAGAGCAGGTTTTCCGCCGATTATTTTTTGTAGTCTTTTATGTCGCGGATAAGCTGTTGGACAGTCGTGTCGAGCGACGAATCGACTTTTATGGCGTTCTCGATTTTGTCATGCGAATGCATCATCGTGGAATGGTCGCGCCCGCCGAATTCAGAACCAAGTTCCGGATACGAATATTCCGTGAGGTTGCGCGCAATGTAAATGGCAATTTGGCGCGGAATGACGAATTTTGTGGATCGTTTGTTGCTTTTGATGTCCGTCATGGAGATATTATAATGATTCGCCACTACGCGCTGAATCATNTCCACGGTAATCGAGCCGGAAAGCGGCTGACTGAACGTATCGCGCAGCTGNTGTTGGGCAATTTCTATCGTCACGTTCTTTCCGACGAGTTCCGCGTAGCCAATCATTTTGGTTAGGCAACTTTCCAAGTCACGCACGTTGGTCTGCACGTTTTTTGCAATATAATCGATAACGTCGTCCGAAATACGAATCTTCTGCATTTCCATTTTCTTTTCGAGGATTGCCTTTCGCGTCTCATAATTCGGCGGTTGCAGATCGATGTTCAGCCCNCGGGAAAAGCGTGTGCGCANACGTTCCTCAATGCCTTTTATTTCGGTAATCGGTCGGTCGCAGGTGAAGACGAGTTGGGAATTCCTGTCATACAGCGCATTGAACGTATAGAACAATTCTTCCTGCGTGGAATTTTTTCCTTGCAAAAAATGAATGTCATCAAGCAGAAGCACATCCAGCTTGCGGTATTTGCTTTTGAATTTTTCGGTCGTTTTGGTGCGGATTGATTCGATGAATTCGTTTCCGAACGATTCCGCGCTGACGTAGCAGATTTTGTATGACGTTCCTTTTTCCGCGTGCATATAATTGCCCACGGCCTGCATCAAATGCGTTTTTCCCAATCCGACGCCGCCGTAAATCAAGATAGGATTGTACGCTTTGCCCGGATTTTTTGCCGCCGCCTGTGCCGCGTTGAACGCGTAGATGCTGTTCTCGCCGGGAATGAAATTTTCAAACGTATAATCCTCGCGCAACTGCGGATGTTTTTTCTTTTCGGCTGGCTCTGTTTGGACGACAGATTTTACGGGTTTTTCAACTTTATTCGGCAGTTCGCTTTTCAGTTCTTCAGTTTTTGGCTCGTTTTTGATGACATAGGCGATTTTTATGTTTTGTCCGACAAGTTCGTAGATTTTCGATTCGATTTTTTGGATATTTCCTTTTGAGACCATTTGCTGCCACATGAATTCCGACGCGACGGACACGGTGATTTCGGAAATGGTGTCTTTCAGGTAATTGACGTTGAACCACAGCATGAATTCACTTTCTTTCCCGGATTGTCTGTATTCGTCATGAATTTGGGTCATCGCTTCCGTAAAGACTTCGCGGTAATTTTGTTCGCTCATGCTTACAGTATATCTCACCTTTACTTTTTTCTTCAATACGGATATACTAAAAATATCTTTATCTCTTCTTATTATATAAAAATAATCTTGTTTTTCGGTCGAAAAGGCAAAAAGTTTATGTTATGTAAGGGAGTGTTAAAGAATTTTATCTTTACGTTAAGGAACAAAAAGTGGCTTCATCTTATTCAGCAGGCAATATTCAGGTTTTGAAAGGGCTTGAGGCAGTCAAAAAACGTCCCGGTATGTACATCGGCTCGACCGGTCCGCGCGGACTGCATCATTTGGTGTATGAAACCGTCGATAACTGTATTGACGAAGCGATGGCAGGCTTCTGCGACGCGATTACGGTCGCGCTTGAAAAAGATGACATCGTGCGCGTTGAGGATAACGGGCGCGGCATTCCTGTTGACATTCACCCGGACGAAAAAATCAGCGCGCTTGAGCTTGTTTTGACGCGCCTGCACGCGGGCGGAAAATTTGACAAGAACGCGTACAAAGTTTCNGGCGGTCTGCACGGCGTGGGCGTTTCNTGTGTGAACGCGCTTTCTGTTTGGCTTGAGGCNACGGTCAAGCGCGACGGACATATCTATCGGCAAAAATACGAAAAAGGCATTCCTATGACGAAAGTCGAGATTGTCGGCGATTCTTCCGAACACGGCACGACAATCCGNTGGAAAGCGGANGCTTCGATTTTTACCGAGACGACGACGTATGATTTTGACGTGCTCAAATCGCGCCTACGTGAGCTGGCATTTTTGAACAGCGGCATTACGATTACGTTCCGCGACGAACGCTTGGAGACTCCTAAAGAAGAAATCCTCAAATTTGAAGGCGGAATCGTCCAGTACGTCAAAGAAATGAATTCCCGCACGAAGAGCAAATTTTTTCTCCCTGCCGATGATCCGATTTTTATCACGGGCGAAAAAGACGGCGTGATTACGGAACTTGCGTTCCAGTACAATTCTGGATTTGAAGAGCATATCAACACGTATGTGAACGACATCAACACGCGCGATGGCGGTACGCATCTGGAAGGCTTTAAATCCGCGCTCACGTTCGTGCTGAACAAGGCATTTGATTCCAATGACAAGCTTAAAAAGCGTTTGGACAAGGACGAAAAGCTGACAGGCGATGACGTNCGTGCCGGTATTGTAGCGGTGCTTTCTATGAAAGTTCCTGAGCCTGAATTTGAAGGACAGACCAAAGAAAAACTGGGCAACACGGAAGTCCGCACGATTGTGGACGCGCTCGTCAAGGAAAAACTGACGATTTTCTTTGAGCAGAATCCCGACATACTCGAAAAAGTGCTGGAAAAAGCGATTGCCGAAGCGTCCGCACGCATTGCCGCGCGCAAGGCAAANGATGCGACCCGCAAAAAGTCGCTTTCCGANGGGCTGGGCTTGCCTGAAAAACTTACTGACTGTTCGCTCAAAGATCCCGAACAGTGCGAAGTGTATCTTGTTGAGGGCGATTCCGCTGGCGGGTCGGCAAAAAAAGGACGCGATCCCCGGACTCAGGCAATTTTGTCGCTGTGGGGAAAAATGCTCAACGTGGAGAAAGTACGCCCTGAAAAAGTGATGAACAACGACAAACTTGAGCCGGTCATCGCTTCGNTGGGGGCAGGATTCGGCAANGANTTTAATATCAATAAGTTGCGCTATCATAAAATNATCATCATGGCTGATGCCGATGTTGACGGTTCGCATATCCGCACGTTGCTGTTGACGTTCTTCTTNCGTTATATGCCGCAGTTGATTGAGAACGGCTATGTCTATCTTGCCATGCCGCCGCTGTTTCGCGTGCAGCTGGGAAAGAAAGAGCCGGTTTACTGTTATTCCGATGCAGAACGCGATGCCGCGCTGAATGCGTTTGACGAAGAGACGCGGAAAAAAGTCGATGTGCAGCGATATAAAGGTCTTGGCGAAATGGACGGCAAGCAGTTGTGGGAAACAACAATGGATCCCGCGCATCGTAAGATGCGTGTCGTCACCATTCCCGATGCGGAAGCGGCCGACCAGATTTTTTCCGTATTGTTGGGCGAAGAAGTCGCGCCACGGCGGCAATTTATTGAAGAAAATTCCAGCTATGCGAATTTGGATATTTAATTCGTCGGTCGGGCGAAGAAAAGATTACGGAAACAGGAACAGAGGATGTTAGAGACAATACAGACAGCCGAAGGCGGCGTGATTATAAAAATTCCGATTGAAACCGAAGTCAAACAGGCATACATCGACTATTCGATGTCGGTTATTGTGCAGCGTGCGCTTCCCGACGTGCGTGACGGTCTCAAACCTGTGCACCGGCGCATTATGTACGCTATGGACACGCTTCATCTTGCGAGCAACGGAAAGACAAAAAAATGTGCGACGATTGTCGGCGAAGTGCTCGGTCATTACCATCCGCATGGCGACAGTTCCGTGTATGACGCGCTTGTCCGTTTGGGGCAGGATTTTGCGCAGCGATATACGACGGTTACGGCGCAGGGAAATTTCGGTACGATTGCGGGCGACCCTCCGGCGGCCTACCGTTACACTGAGGCAAAAATGTCCCGCGTCACGGAAGAAATGGTTTCCGACATTTCCAAAAATACCGTGGATATGGTACGTAACTTTGACGACACGACCGAAGAGCCGAGCGTGCTTCCGTCAAAATTTCCGTTCCTGCTCTGTAACGGCACGACAGGAATTGCCGTCGGTATGTCAACTAATATGCCGACGCACAATCTGCGCGAAGTGGCTGCGGCAATCGCCGCGTACATCGACAATCCCAATCTTTCTATTGACGATTTGATGCAGCATCTCAAAGGTCCGGATTTTCCGACGGGCGGCATCATTTATGGACGAAGCGGCATCAAAAAAGCCTACAAGACAGGGCGCGGCAAAATCACGATTCGCTCAAAGTTCACGATTGAGACGGATCGCCACGGCAGGGAATCAATCGTCTTTACCGAAGTTCCTTACGGCGTGAATACGACCAACATTATCCGCCGGATCAAGGAACTTATCCGCGACAAACAGATTGAAGGCATCTCAAATGCAAACGACGAATCGTCCGACCGTTTTGGAATGCGCATCGTAGTGGATTTGAAAAAAGGTGCGATTACGAAATTCGTGCTGAATCAGCTGTTTGCCAAGACCGATTTGCAGTCCAATTTTGGCGTGATAAATCTTGCGCTCGTTCCGCAGGAAAAAGAGGGCGAGCCTCGCTACGACGAGCCGGGAATGCTCACGCTCAAACAGAATTATCTGAAGCCGGAAGTGCTGAACCTAAAGCAGCTCATACAGCATTTTGTGGATCATCGGGTCGAGGTAATTACTCGGCGCACGATTTACGATTTGAAAGTCGCAAAGCATCGTATGCATATTTTGCAGGCGCTCATTACGGCGATCAACAATATCGATGAAGTTATCAAAATTATCCGCGAAAGCTTGAACACCGAAGCGGCAAAACTCGCGCTTGAAAAGCGTTTCGATTTTGACGACGAACAGTCGCAGGCGATTGTGGACATGCAGCTCAAACGTCTCACGCATTTGCAGATTGAAGATTTGCAGAAAGAAATCCGCGAGTTGCAGGTACTGATTGACCACTTGGAAGATTTGCTCGCGCATAACGAAAAAATCCTCGCGGTCATCAAGGATGAAACGAACGAGCTTGCCGCAAAATATGGCGACGACCGCCGTACCGATATCGTTGCCGATGAAGTCGAAGAAATCAATATGGAGGACATGATAAAAGAAGAAGAAGTTGTCGTTATGATTTCTAAGCTCGGCTACATCAAACGNGTNCCGNTGACTGCGTACAAAAGNCAGAGCCGTGGCGGAAAAGGCAGCATGAGCGCGAACCTCGTTGCGGACGATTACATCAATCAGATTTTTATAGCAACTACACATTCGTATATTACTTTTATCACGAACGAAGGCAAGGCGTATTGGGTTAAAGTACACGAAATTCCCGAAGCTAGCCGGAACAGCCGTGGCTCGCATATCAAGTCGTTGCTTTCTGTTTCCGCAAACGAAGAGATAACGACAATCGTGACGATGAAAGAATTCAAAGAAGATTTGAATGTCTTTATGGCAACTGCAAACGGCGTTGTCAAAAAAACGCCGATTACCGAATTCGCCAACGCAAAAACGCGCGGCATTGTTGCTATAAAACTTGAAGAAGGCGACCATTTGGTATCGTCGATTATGACGACGGGCAATGACGAACTAATGTTGGTTACTCGTCGCGGTCAGGCTTTGCGTATCACTGAAGAGGACGTGCGCCCGATGGGAAGGGCAAGCCGTGGCGTGACGGGTATCCGTCTTTCCAGTGGCGATGAATTGGCGGCAGCGATTTGCGTTAAGTCGAATATGAATGCGCTTGTCATAACAGAAAAAGGATTTGGCAAACGCGTGGACTTTGACGAATATAGCGCGCATGGTCGCGGTACAGGCGGACAGAAAATCTTTGGCAATGTAGAAGACAAAGGCGAAATCATTGGTGCGCTTGCCGTTGCTGATACTGACGAAGTGGTATGCATGACAAGTCAAGGCAAGACGTTACGTGTGCAGGCGGATTCCATTTCCAAGCAGGGTAGGGCATCGTCTGGTGTGCGCATTCTTGAAATTGAAGCACCTGATTATGTGGTTGGCTTGGACAGAGTTGCGAAAGACGAAGAAAAATAATATTTCTTTCTAAAAAAAAATGCTTTGTCTGTGAATGCAGATGGAGTAATGAGATTGTAAGACAGCCGCACTATTGGTGCGGCTGTTTTTACATCTAATTNCGAAAGTAAACCACCGGCTCTGCCGGTGAGACTGTCAAAGTTATACAGTTGCGGGAAAAGGAAGCCCATAGTAGAATCTCCGGTGTGAACCGCGCAAGGCACACAGAGGAGAAAGAACTATGGGAGACTATGAGAGTATAAGCCATACGAGGTATGAATGCAAGTACCACATTGTGTACATACCGAAATACAGGAAGAAGAAGCTGTATGGACGGATAAGGCGAGAGCTGGGACAGGAGCTGAGGCGGCTGGCGGAGCAGAAGGAATGCAGGGTGCTGGAGGGACACATGATGGCGGAC
>WFLX010045088.1_pt1 | contig 15367 bp, 11 predicted proteins | sample 4967041 | NCBI WGS metagenome assembly WFLX01 (sample SAMN12857096, study PRJNA449069) | gut metagenome | isolation source: stool from male and female vole | host: Microtus ochrogaster | place: USA:Florida | collected 2017 | reverse complement strand
ATTAGTTAATTTGCAACTTGAAATAGAAACCCCTAACAATAGATACATAACATGAAGAAAAGCGCATTGCAGAAAGCCCGCGCAGCCTATCAGCCCAAACTCCCCATTGCTCTGCAGGGAGCAGTGAAGGTAGTAGAAGGCCGCNCCACCCAGTCANTAGCCGATCAGGAAGCTATCCGCAAGCTGTTCCCCCAGACCTACGGAATGCCCGAAATCCGCTTCGAAAAGAACAGTAACCCCACCCCCGGCAAACCCATCAACGTAGGTGTGATTCTCTCCGGCGGTCAGGCTCCCGGCGGACATAACGTAATATGCGGTATCTTCGACGGTATCAAGAAGATTCATCGCGACAGCCGCCTCTATGGCTTCCTCATGGGCCCCGGCGGTCTGGTTGACCACAAATATATCGAACTGACCGCGCCGATCATCGACGAATACCGCAACACCGGCGGCTTCGACATCATCGGTTCAGGCCGCACCAAGCTCGAAAAGGTTGAGCAGTTCGACAAGGGCCTGGAAATCCTCAAGGAACTCGGCATCAGTGCCCTGGTTATCATCGGCGGCGACGACTCCAACACCAACGCTGCCATNCTGGCCGAATACTACAAGGAAAAGAACACCGGCGTGCAGGTGATCGGTTGCCCCAAGACAATCGACGGCGACCTCAAGAACGACGTAATCGAAACCTCCTTCGGCTTCGATACCGCTACCAAGGTGTACTCCGAAGTTATCGGCAACATCCAGCGCGACTGCAACTCCGCCAAGAAATACTGGCACTTCGTTAAGCTGATGGGTCGCTCGGCCAGCCACATCGCCCTTGAATGCGCCCTGCAGTGCCAGCCCAACATCTGCCTTATCTCCGAAGAAGTTGAGGCAAAAGACATGAGCCTCGAGCAGGTTGTCAAATATATCGCCGACATCGTTATCGACCGCGCCAAGGACGGCAACAACTTCGGTACCGTCCTCGTTCCCGAAGGCCTGATTGAGTTCATTCCCGAATTCAAGCGCCTCATCCGCGAGCTCAACGAGCTCCTCGGTGCGAACAAGGACAAGGTGAAGGACATGAACAACGACCAGCTGACCGAATTCATCTTCGCCAACCTCTCGCCCGAAAACGTGGCATCGCTCAAGGCCCTTCCCGCCGGCGTAGCCCGTCAGCTCATGCTCGACCGCGACCCGCACGGCAACGTGCAGGTATCGCTCATCGAAACCGAGAAGCTCCTCAGCGGCATGGTTGCCGACTACCTGTCCAAGAACGAAGAGTACGCCAAGGCCGGGGGCAAGTTCTCGCCTCTGCACCACTTCTTCGGCTACGAAGGCCGCTGCGCCGACCCCTCGAACTTCGACGCCGACTACTGCTACTCCCTGGGCTACAACGCCACCGCCCTTATCAACGCCGGCGTGACCGGCTACATGTCCAGCATCCGCAACCTCGTGAAGCCTGCCGTGCAGTGGATTCCCGGCGGTATACCCATCACCATGATGATGAACATCGAGCGCCGCAACGCCGAGGATAAGCCCGTTATCCAAAAGGCCCTCGTACGCCTTGACGGCAAGCCTTTCCAGAAGTTCGCCTCCCAGCGCGACGAATGGGCACACAACACCTGCTACATCTACCCCGGCCCCATCCAGTACTTCGGCCCGGCAGAGGTGTGCGACCAGCCCTCGATGACGCTCAAGTACGAGCACCAGCATTAATATTCAATCCTTCTAATATCAGCTTGCAGGAGGCTGCCCCTTCGGGAGCAGTCTCCTTTTCTATCCAGGCACCCGGTTGCTACCAACTTTTCGGTATTTTAGCTTTTTTGGCATTGGGGATAGTTGAATTATCGGAATTTTTTCGGAAATTTGCAGGTTAAAATATCGAGCATGAAACTGAGTGAGCTGAAAACCGGCGAGTCGGGCATAGTGGTGAAAATACTGGGCCATGGGGCGTTCAGAAAGCGCGTCATCGAGATGGGCTTTGTGCGCGGACATGCTGTGAAAGTGTTGCTTCACGCACCCTTGCAGGACCCCATCAAGTACTCCATCATGGGCTACGAGGTCAGTCTGCGTCGCTCGGAAGCCGACCTGGTTGAGGTTGTGCCGGTGGACGACATCACCCTGGCGACGGCCGGTTCGGAAGTGCTCCACTCCACTGCCGAGCATCCCGAGCACCGCGACCACAAAAGCTACCGTGAACACAGAAGCCACATCAACGTGGTGCTCATAGGCAACCCCAACTGCGGCAAGACATCGCTGTTCAACCGCGTGTCCGGCGCCAACGAGCACGTCGGGAACTACAGCGGGGTGACCGTCGACGCCAAAGCCACCAATTTCACATATAAGGACTATAAATTCCGGATAGTAGACCTGCCGGGCACTTATTCGCTCACGTGCTATTCCCCCGAGGAACTCTATGTGCGTCAGTATCTTAGAGAGAATACCCCGGACGTAATCATCAACGTTGTTGACGCTTCTAACCTCGAGCGCAATCTCTTCCTGACCACCGAACTGATTGACATGGACCGCAGCATGGTCATTGCGCTGAACATGTACGACGAAGTGCGCCGCCGCGGCAGTGAGCTGGACTACAGTAACTTAGGCAAGATGATCGGTGTGCCGATGGTGCCGGTGATTTCCAAGACCGGCGAGGGCATCGATGCGCTGCTGGACACGGTTATTTCCGTGTACAACGGCAACAACAACGAGGTGCGCCACGTCCACGTAAACCTCGGTCCGGACCTGGAGGGAGCAATCCGCCAGCTTGTGGACAAGATAAAGTCCACTCCGATGTCGAACCTCCACTTCTCGCCCCGTTACCTGGCCATCAAGCTGCTTGAAGGGGACCACGAGATTGAGGACGAAATACCGGCGGCGCAGTGCGACCGTTGCGCGGCGCAGGAATGCAAGAAGAAGTCGCCCTGGCATCACCATGTGCATAACGGCGCCAACGACCCCATCATCCTGCTGCGCGACAAGTTGCGGGCCAGGGTGGAGTCGCTCCACGACGAGGACATATCCTCCATCGTGGCTGCGGAAAAGTACGGCTTCATCGCCGGCGCCCTTGCAGAAACCTATACCCCGGGGAGCGCCGACACCAACGGCGCCACACGCCTGCTGGACTCCATCGCCACCAACCGCTGGCTCGGTTTTCCGATTTTCTTCGCCATCATGTTCTTCATCTTCTGGGCCACGTTCTACATCGGCCAATGGCCCATGCAATGGATAGAGAACTCGGTGGCATGGCTTTCGAACCTCGTGGACATGATTATGCGCGAGGGCGAGCTGAAGGACCTCGTGGCCGACGGCATCATCGGAGGTGTTGGCGGAGTGATTATTTTCCTGCCCAACATCCTGATACTCTATTTCTGCATTTCGTTCATGGAGGACTCGGGCTACATGGCCCGCGCGGCATTCATCATGGACAAGGTAATGCACAAAATCGGCCTCCACGGCAAGTCGTTCATTCCGCTGGTGATGGGCTTCGGCTGCAACGTGCCGGCCATCATGGCCACGCGCGCCATCGAGAGCAAGTCGAGCCGCCTCATCACCATCCTCATCAACCCGTTCATGAGTTGCTCCGCGCGCCTGCCTATCTACGTGCTGCTCATCGGCACATTCTTCAGCGCCCATGCAGCCTTGGTGTTCATGGGCCTGTACCTGCTGGGCATAGCCGTGGCGGTGGTTACGGCCAAACTGCTGCGCAAGTTCATGTTCAAGAAGGACGAGACGCCCTTCGTTATGGAACTGCCACCCTACCGCATGCCGACCATGCGCGCGTCGCTGAGCCACACATGGGAAAAGGGCAAGCAGTACCTCAAAAAGATGGGCGGCATCATCCTGTTCGCCTCCATAATAATATGGGCTCTGAACTACTATCCGCTTTCGTCGCACCAGAAGCCGGAGGATTACACCGAACAATCGGCCGGCTCCATCGACCCCGAGCATGATTCTTACCTCGAAATGGCCGGGAAATTCATTTCGCCCGTGCTGGAGCCGCTGGGGTTTCAATGGCGCGCATCGGTAGCGGCCCTGGCGGGTGTTCCGGCAAAGGAGATAGTCGTCTCGACCCTCGGAGTACTCTACACCAACGACGAGACGGTGAGCGACGCTCGGCTCTCGGGGCGTCTCACTGCCGTGAATCCCGCTACCGGGCGCCCTGACTTTACCGCCCCCGAAGCCCTCAGTTTCCTGGTGTTCATACTCCTCTACTGCCCCTGCTTCGCCACCCTCACCGCCATCGGGCGCGAAACGGGATCGTGGCGTTACACCGCATTCAGCATNGTTTACAATACAGCNATAGCNTGGCTGGTTGCCTTTGCAACCTACCGGCTGGCACTTTTATTTTGACATGGAAAATACATCCGAAAAACAAGAAATACTCGACAAGCGCTACCTACGCATGGCCGGCATCTGGGCAGAGAACTCCTACTGCCAGCGCCGCAAGGTCGGAGCTATCATAGTGAAAGACAAGATGATAATCTCCGACGGGTACAACGGCACTCCCGCGGGCTTCGAGAACGTGTGCGAAGACGACAACGGCCTCACAAAGCCCTACGTGCTCCACGCCGAAGCCAACGCCATCACCAAGGTGGCCCGCAGCAACAACTCCAGCGACGGCTCTACCCTCTACGTCACCGCCTCGCCCTGCCTCGAATGCGCGAAGCTCATCATCCAGGCGGGCATCCGNCGGGTTGTGTNCAACGACCTCTACCGTCTGGCCGACGGCATAGAGCTCATGCGCCGCGCCGGGATTGAATGTGTGCATATCAGCGACCTGAAATGACTATGAATCAAGAGAATAAGAATAGAAACTATATGCTGTGGCTGCCTGTGATGGCCGCCATATGCCTTGTGGTGGGAGTCTGGACTGGCTATTTCCTATCGCGCCAGGACCCCACACTGCCCTCGCGCCAGAAACTCGACAAGATTTTCGGCATCATCGAAGGCAACTACGTTGACGAGGTGAGCTTCGACAGCCTCGTGGAAAAAACCATACCCGACCTGCTGCAGAACCTCGACCCCCATTCCGCATATTTCTCTGCGGCAGACCGTACCCGCGCCAACCGCGACCTCGAAAGCTCATTCTACGGTATCGGCATTTCGTTCCAGATGATGAATGACACCCTGGTGGTGATAGAAGTAATCAACGGCGGCGCCGCGGAAGCTGCCGGGGTGATGCCGGGCGACAAGATTGTGGGCGTCGACGGCGACAACATCGCCGGCAACGGAACGCAGACCGACGACGTGTTCCACCGTCTGCGCGGGCCCAAGGGCACGCCGGTGACCATCACCGTCAAGCGCGGAAGCGGTGCTGACCCCATCAAGTTCGACCTCATACGCGACGAGGTTCCCGTGAGCCCCATCGACGCCAGCTACATGATTGCGGACACCATTGGTTACATTCGCCTGGGCAAGTTCGCCGACAACACCTACAATGAATTCATGTCCGTCATGGCCCAGCTGCAGTACGACGGCGCCAAGGCCTATATCCTGGACCTGCGCGGAAACGGAGGCGGATACATGAATCCGGCGGTGCTCATGGCCAACGAGTTCCTGAATCCTAACCGCCTGATTGTGATGACCAAAGGACGCATTCCCTCGCAGGACAACATCCTCTTCTCCGACGGTTCGGGAGCCTACGCCGACCGCCCGCTGGTGGTACTTGTGGACGAGTTCACTGCCAGCTCCAGCGAGATTCTGGCCGGAGCGATGCAGGACAACGACCGGGCGCTGATTATCGGGCGGCGCACGTTCGGCAAGGGCTTGGTGCAGAGGTCGTTTGAGCTCCCCGACTCCAGCGAATTCCGCCTCACCATCCAGCGTTACTATACGCCATCGGGGCGTTGCATCCAGAAAACCTACACCCCCGGCCACAACTACGAGTACGAGTCGGAAGTGTACGAGCGCTACTCCAAGGGCGAGATTTTCTCGGCCGACAGCATCCCGGTGGACTCCACCAAGCTGTTCTACACCATGTCCGGGCGCCCGGTTTATGGAAGCGGCGGCATCATCCCCGACATCTTTATTCCCAGCGACACCACAGGCATCACCTCCTATTATATAAAGGTGGCCAACGCCGGACTCCTGCGCAATTTCGCTTATGAGTACGCCGACCTCAACCGCGAATCGCTCACCGAAAGCCGCGACCTGGCCGAGATGCTCTCCAAACTGCCCACCGACGGCGTAATCCTGCAGTCGTTCGTGAACTATGCCGCGCAGAAAGGTGTGGCGCCGCGCTGGTACTACATCAACATTTCCGCGCCGTTGATTGTTAACCAATTAAAGGCGCTGATTGCGCGCGACATCCTCGGCATGGACGGATATTTTGAAATCGTCAACTCGACCGACCCGGTGGTAATCGAGGCTGTGGAACGCTTGCAATCAGGCACCATGAACGAACTTTTGATTAACCTCACCTCCGAAGAAAAATGAATAAAGATGATATTCGGCGCCATGTGCGGGCCCGCAAAGCAATGATGGATGCCTCTGAACGCCTCGAGGCCGCCCACCGAGTTTTTGAGGCGGTAAACTCCATGGCGGCATTCAAAATGGCGCGTAAGATATTGCTCTACAACTCGTTGCCCGACGAGCTTTCCACCCGTGAGTTCTTCGACGTGATGGGCGACAACAAGGAATTCTTCCTGCCGCGCGTCAATGGTCTCAACCTCGAGATTCTGCCCTACGACAAGAGCCGCCTCCACCTTGGAGCTTTCCGCATCGAGGAGCCTGACGGCGACGACACAGTCAGCATTGACGATATAGACCTGGTGATTGTCCCCGCCGTGGCCTACGACCGCTCCGGCAACCGCGTTGGTCGCGGCAAGGGTTACTACGACCGCCTGCTCGAAACCGCCAAAGCGCTCACCGTCGGCATATGCTACGATTTCCAGCTTTTCGATGAAATCGAAGTCGACGAGCACGATGTGCCGGTGGACTTCGTCGTGGCCGACCGTCACGGCGTGTTCCGCGGACGCATCCGTCGAAATCGCTGACACATCCCCTCAACGCATTGAAGGCTCACCCAATCCGGGCGAGCCTTCATTATTTTTTCGAGATTAATCAGGATTTATCTTGACAAAAAACTTTTAACGGGGCAATACGTTGACTTTGAGCGCATTGTAGGCTCGTTCNGCCTTGGCGCGGGCTTTTTCAACGTCGTCGTCGGTGGCGAGGATGACTCCCATGCGGCGGTGGCCACGTACTTCGGGCTTGCCGAAGATACGGATCTGCACGCCAGGCTCGGCCAGGGCAGCCTCAAGGTTGTCGAATTCCACCTTGTCGGAATCGCCTTCCACCACCACAGCACGGCTTGCCGAGGCACCGAGGAAACGGATGCCGGGCACGGGCAGACCCAGGAGGGCGCGGGCGTGGAGGGCGAACTCGCTGAGGTCCTGCGAAATCATGGTCACCATGCCGGTGTCGTGCGGGCGGGGGGATACTTCGCTGAAGATTACCTCGTCGCCCTTGATGAAGAGCTCTACGCCGAAGATGCCGTAGCCGCCGAGGGCTGTGGTGATGGCTGCAGCGGTTTCGCGCGCGCGTTCGAGGGCCAGGCGTGACATGGGCTGGGGTTGCCAGGAATAGCGGTAGTCGCCGTCAACCTGAATGTGACCTACGGGTTCGCAGAACACTGTACCGGAAATGCTGCGCACGGTCAGGAGGGTGATTTCATAATCGAAGTCCACAAAACCTTCCACGATGACACGGCCGGCACCGGCGCGACCTCCTTCCTGGGCCTCTTTCCATGCCTTTTCGATATCCTCGGGCCGGCGGACGGTGGACTGTCCGTGGCCCGACGAGCTCATAACCGGTTTAACGACGACGGGCAGACGAATTTCGTCGATGGCCTGCTTGAATTCCTCGAAGGTTGAGGCGAAGCGGTAGGGCGACGTGTTGAGGCCCAGTTCCTCAGCGGCCAGACGACGGATACCTTCGCGGTTCATGGTGAGGTAAGCAGCCCGGGCAGTGGGGGTTACGTTGTAGCCCTCCTTTTCGAGTTCGACCAGGGTGGGTGTGGCAATGGCTTCGATTTCGGGGATTATATGGTCAGGTTTTTCGAGTTCCACAACCTCGCGGAGCTTGGCGCCGTCGAGCATGTTGAACACGTAGCAGCGATGTGCAACCTGCATTGCGGGTGCGTTGGGATATTTGTCGCAAGCCACCACTTCCACGCCGAGGCGCTGGAGCTCCAGGGCTACTTCCTTGCCCAGCTCGCCGCTGCCTAAAAGGAGGGCCTTACGACCGACAGGGGTCATTACAGATCCTATTTTTGCCATATTTTTCTGTTTTTTATTTCGAGGGTTACTATTTATATTCTTGTTCGGGATGCACGGAACATGCGTCGCTACAATTTGGGGAATAAGCGTCTTGCGTTCTGTTCGGTGATGCGCTCGGCCTCGGCCTTACTCATGCCGAGCGAGCGGGCAATTTCTTCGAGTGTTTTGACCATCATGGCGCTTTCGTTGCGGCGGCCGCGGTAGGGAACCGGCGCGAGGTAAGGGGCGTCGGTCTCGGTGAGGATGCGGTCGGCTCCGATGGCCGGGAGGACGTTGCGCAGGGTGGAGTTTTTGAATGTCACGATGCCGTTGATGCCGAAGTAGTAGTCGCCTACTTTCCGAATCCGCTCCACATCGGCCTCGCTCCCGCCGAAACTGTGGAACACAGCCGGTACATCGGGATGGTCCTTGAGCACTTCGAGGCATTGGTCGAGGCCCTCGCGGCAGTGGATAATCACGGGCAAACCAAGGCGCTCAGCATCGGCCACCTGGGCATCGAATGCCTGCATCTGCCCGGCCTCGAAGGTTTTGTCCCAGTAGAGGTCGATTCCCACTTCGCCCACCGCCACATAGCGGTCGGCGCCGGCGTTGAGGAGCTCGCGGATGTAGGCCAGCTCGTCCGGCCAGTTTTCCTTCACCTCGGTGGGATGGAGCCCCATGGCCATTCGGACGGCTTCGGGCCGCAGGTCGGCCACGCGGTGCATTGGTCCGATGGTGGAGCGGTCGACATTAGGGAAAATCATGGTGTGCACCCCGGCGTCGATGGCGCGGTCGACGGCCGCGACCTGACCGCCGAGCTGCGCGGGNTCGAAGCCGGNATCGGNGTCGTCGAACTCGGGCAGGTAGAGATGGGTGTGGGTATCGATCATCAGTGGGAACGGGTGGAAGATTTTTTGGCCAGCGAAACGAAAAATTCGCGGGCATCGGCATCCATTTTCACCTTATCCAGGCTGCGGATGGCGTCGGCGGTCATTTCCCTGCAGAGGTCCTCACAACGGGTGCTGAGGTTCAGGCGGTTATACACCCGCACCACCTGGGCTATCTTTTCGTGTTCCTCAAGGTCCTCGCCGAGGATGCCTTCGATTTCCTCCGGCTCCTCCTGCATTGCTGTGATCAGGAGCCAGGTTTTCTTGTTGTTGACGATGTCGCCACCGATTTCCTTGCCGAAAATGGCCGGGTCGCCGAATGTGTCCAACCAGTCGTCGCGCAGCTGGAAGGCGAGGCCCATGCGGAAGCCGTAGGTGTACATTGCGTCCGTGTCATCCTCCGAAGCACCGGCCATGATTGCTCCGAGTGCGCATGCGCAACCGAGAAGGACGGATGTTTTGAGGCCGATCATCTCCATGTACTGCGGAATGGTGACGTTTCGCCGGGTTTCGAACTCCATGTCGAGCTGCTGGCCCTCGTAGACCTCCATGGCCGTGCGGTTGAACATGGTCAGGAGCGCTGCGAGCTTGTCGGCGGCGCCGTCGGCCAGGAGCTGGGTGGCGTAGGTGAGCATGGCGTCGCCGGAGAGGATGGCCACATTGTCGTTCCAGCGGCAGTGGACGGTCGGGCGGCCGCGGCGAATTTCGGCTCGGTCCATCACGTCGTCGTGCAGAAGGGTGAAGTTGTGGAACATCTCTACCGCAAGCGCCTGATTGATAGCCTCTTCGGGGTTGCGATGAGATAGAGCCGAGAATGTGGCGAGCGTGAGGCAGGGACGCAGACGCTTGCCTCCGCCCTGAAGGGTATACTCTACCGGAGCAAAGAGTGCCGGGGCTTTGTCGGGATAGCGGAGCGACGCGAGTGCACTCTCCACCATGCCGGAAAATTTATCAAGAGTGAAATCCNTTATGAATAAATTNTCCGCAAAGGTACGANAAAAGCGCGATNTCCGGGCCATTATCCCGGAANAACCTCAAATGGGCCAATCATACTCCCTTCCTGCCAACCAAATGCCATCCGATGGCAAAAAGGGTGGTCATAGGGAGTGAATTTATAGGTGCCACAAGTGGACCAAATGGAGATTTTTGCTTATATTTGCAGTTGATTATGACGCGAGTAATTTTTTGTGTGATTATATGCGTGATGCTGGTTGCCTGCGGCGGCCGGCGCGATGTACGTCCGGAGCTGGAGGCAATCCTGAAGCCGGCCGTAACCACCAATCCCTATGATTCCCACCTTCCGNCGGCGCNCGACGAGGGTTGCGTGCGTCTGCGGAGCAAAAACGTGNGTNCGTTGTTCAAGANCNTCGCCGACCTCCCCGATGCNNACCTGCCCCACGCCAAGGCGGCAGGNATCAAACCTATTGTCACCGACGACNACGCGTGGCACAACGGGCGTAATCTTGTACGGGTAAAGTCCAACAACCGGCTGTTCGTTGACACACTCCACCATTCCTACCCCTACCNGCGGCGCCATNCTTNCGACCTGCTTCAGGAAATCGGCGAGCGCTTCGGCGACTCTCTGGCGGCACGCGGCGGCGGGGCTTACCGCCTGAAAGTGACCAGCTTACTGCGAACCCCGCGCACGGTGCGGGCACTGCGAAGAGTAAACCGCAACGCCTCCGAGGAGAGCGCCCACAGCTACGCCACCACTTTCGACATCAGCTACAGCAAATTCATCTGCGACGACGCCTCGCAGACACACCGTACATTCGAAGACCTCAAAAATCTGCTGGCCGAGATAGTGTATGACCTTCGCGCCGAGGGCCGGTGCAAGGTAAAAATCGAACGCCACCAGGCCTGCATGCACATCACAGCGTGCAAGCCCAACCCCAACGAATATCCATATGTCATTCCGTAAAGTTCTAAAAGGCCTGTTGAAAACCCTGGGGTGGAGTATCTTCGCCCTTGTGCTGTTGATAAGCGCGGTGCTCATCTGCGCCGTGAACCTGCTTAAACCCGAGCATCTGACGCCCGTGGTGAAAAAAGTAGCGAACGAATATATCGACGGACGCTTCGAGCTGGGGCGTCTGAGCCTCGGTTTCAAGCCCGCCTTCCCTATTCTGGGAGTTGAGATAGATGACCTGGCCATCATTTCGCACGCCTTCGACTCGTTGACGGTCGAGGAGCGCGGAGTGTTGCCGGAGTATGCCGACACGCTGGTGACGCTCGATTACCTCAGCGGGGCCCTCGACATCAAGCGCCTGCTGGCCAACAACGAGATTTCGCTCCACGACGTCATTATCCGCGGGCCGGCCGTAAACATGGTGATTGCGCACAACGGCAAAGGTAACTACGAGATAATCAACGCCAAGGCCGACACCACAGCCGCCGAAGGGAAGGTTCCCGGTTTCCGCATCAACCGCTTTGCCCTCGAGGAGCCCAAGGCCATACGCTTCTACAACGCGGAGGACTCCACGGCAGCCTCGGTACTTCTGCTGACGGATGCGGCGGTGGATGGCGCCGACACCCCAACCTACCGACTGAAAGTCGACGGTAACGTTACCTCCCCGCAGGCTACCCTGCTAACCAATCTTGACCAGATTGAATTCGGCCTCAACGGCAAGGTCTTCTGGGACCCGGCACATCCGGGCCTGGTTGCCGTGGACGAGATGGAGCTGCGGGGTGCTTTCCTCAAGGCCACAGTGGGCGGTGAAATCGACATTGACCACAGTCCCATTGTACGCAAGGCCAGGTTCGAGTTGCCCCAAACTGCCATCACCGACCTGCTCACCTTCCTGCCGGACTCCCTGCGGCGGGCCTATCGCCTGGAAGCGCCTTACTTCCGAACGGACGCCACCATAGGCGTCAACTTCGAGCTCACCGAGCCCATGAATCTGGCCACGGACACCATCCCGGCGGGCATAGTGCGCATCGTGNTGCCTCCGTCGACCCTGCGCTACGGCAAGGCCAACCTGCGCGAGCTCGCGGCGGATGTAACCGNCACCNCCCGCACCANCGACCCCGNCAACACCTTCATCGACATCACCAACCTCACCATCGCCGGCCCTGCGACCAAGCTTGAATGTGCTGCAACAGTCAGCCACCCGCTCACCGACCCCGCATTCGATGCCACCGTTCTCGGCAACGTGGACCTCAACAACTTACCTCCTGTGGTTCAGCGCTACATTCCGGGTTATCTGAGCGGTACGGTCAAGGTAGACCTCAAGGCCAACGGCGTGGCGTCGATGTTTGAGCAGGATAAAATCCACATGCTGAACGTTAACGGCGACGTGGCTGCCCGCAACATCTACTTCCTCTCGGCCGACACGAACAAGATGGTGGAACTTGGGGAGGCTAAGCTCAAATTCACCACCAACGCCAAGACGACTGAGAATCCGGTGCCGTTCATGGGTATGCGCCTGGAGCTGGACACAGTCTCGGCCCTTATCGACGGCGTGGACCTGTCGTTACGCAGCCTCCGGCTGGGACTCGGAGCGGAAAACAGCGGGCGTCCGACCGATACCACCCTCGTGGTGCCCCTCGGCGGCGGTCTGCAGGTTGAACGGTTGAAGATACTGTCCATCACCGACAGTGCCGGTGCGCGCATTCGCAACCTCGGAGGACATGTTGTCCTGCGGCGGTTCCACGGCCACAAGCGTGTGCCGGAAATCCTGGCGAACCTCACCACAGGGCACGTCTCGGCCGGGTCGCGCGACAGCCGTATACTCGTGAATGACGCAAAAATCAACGCTTCGCTGGTAAAACTGCCCGAGGACCCGGCCAAGCGTGAACTCATACGCACCGCCCGAAAAATCCGCGAGCAGTACCCCGACATCGCCCCCGACTCGGTGTACAAACTCGCGCTGGAGAAGCGTCGGCACCCCGGGCAACCGAAGAAAAAGCGCGTGTACGAAGCCATGACCGACGATGACACCGAGGTAATCGAATGGGACCTGGCCCACGGCTTCCGCAAGTTCCTCGAGGGGTGGAAAATCGAAGGGAGCTTCTCGACACGGCGCGCGCGCATGCTCACTCCCTACTTCCCGGTGCGCAACCGCTTCTCGAAGCTGGATTTGAAGTTCAACAACGACACCGTCAACATCTCCAACATTTCCATGGAGGTGGGCCAGTCGGACCTGACAGTTTCGGGTAAGATAACCAACGTGCGACGTGCCCTGACTGCCAAGACGCGCAACACGCTGAAAATCAACCTCGACTTCCTGAGCGACACCATCGATGTGAACCAGCTCTCGGCAGCCGTGTTCGCCGGAGCTGCGTATGCCGACCGCGTTCGCCGCGGGGCCTCGACAGCCATACGCACCGACGACGACTCCGCCCTGGAGGCCCAGCTTGACGCCCTGGCCAAACAGACGCCCGACTCCGCCGGGCCGATTCTCATTCCTGTGAATATCGACGCCGAACTCAAACTCTCGTCCAACCGCGTGCTTTACAGCGACCTGACCATGGAGAACCTCGGAGGCGACCTCCTTGTGTTCGGAGGCGGCGTGAACCTGCACAACATATGCGCTAACTCCGACGCCGGCAACATCAACCTTTCGGCACTCTACTCCGCCCCGCGCGCCGAAAACATGCACTTCGGCTTCGCCATGCAGCTGGAGGACTTCAACATCGGGCGCTTCGTCAAACTCGTTCCGGCCGTGGACTCTATCATTCCGCTCATCCACGACTTCGCGGGCACCATCGACGCCAACATGGCCGTGACCTGCCGCATCGACAGCGGCATGAATCTGGTACTACCCTCGCTTGATGCAGCCATCCGTCTGACCGGCGATAACCTCGCTTTCATCAACCCCGACACCTACCGCACCCTCGGTAAGTGGCTCAGGTTCAAGGACAAGACGGATAACACCATTAAATATATGAACGTGGAAATGACGGTTCAGGACGGCATCATGCGCGTGTACCCCTTCGCTTTCGACATCGACCGCTACCGCCTGGGCATTTCCGGCTTCAACGACATTGCCATGAACTTTGACTACCACATCGCCGTGCTCAAATCGCCGCTGCCTTTCAAGTTCGGCATCACCGTATCGGGCCACCCGGGCAAGTACAAGGTGCGCTTCGGAGGGGCAAAGTTCAAGGAAAACTCCGTGGTGGAGAGCGTGGACGTTGTGAACAACGCACGCGTGAACCTGCTGGAGCAAATCGAGAATGTGTTCAAGCGAGGTGTGCGCAATTCGCGCTTTGCCCGCGTGCAGGTGGCTGTGCCCCAGGGCTACGAAATCGAGCCTGAGACACAGCTGAGCCACGCTGACTCGCTGCAACTCATCCGCGAGGGGCTCATCGAGGCTCCGGCGGTACCCGACAGCGTTCCTACTCCACTCGAGGAGCCCAAGAAGAAACATAAGAAATTCTGGATATTCTGATATATGGAAAGTCCGCTACAAAGATATCGCCGTCGCACAGGCCAAGAGCTGAAGGAGGTGCAGGCAGTGCTTTTCGACATGGACGGCGTGCTCTACGACTCCATGCCCGGCCATGCGCGGGCGTGGAAACAGATGACCGACACCAACGGCATCGACGCCACCGAGGAGGAATTTTTCGCCTACGAGGGGCGTACCGGCGCTTCGACCATCAACATCCTTTTCCAACGCCAGTTCGGCCGTGATGCTACGGAAGAGGAAATCAAGCGCCTCTACGGGCAGAAGACTGTCAACTTTCGTGCTCTCGGAGAGCCTCCGTTGATGCCCGGAGCAACACAGGCCATCGAAGCGGTGCTTGGTGCCGGAGCGGTGTGCGTGCTGGTGACCGGCTCGGGCCAGAACTCACTCCTGAGCAAACTGGACCATGACTACCCCGGAGCTTTCGCGCCCGAACATCGCGTGACGGCCCACGACGTCACCAAGGGCAAGCCTGACCCTGAGCCATACCTGATGGGGCTGCGCAAAGCTGCCGTGGACGCGGCTCTTGCTGTGGCCGTGGACAACGCGCCCCTGGGTGTTGAATCGGCCTCGCGTGCAGGTATTTTCACAATCGGCGTCCGAACCGGGCCCATCCCTGAGGGCGCTCTGCTGCGTGCCGGAGCGGATATTGAGTTAAATTCTATGGAGGAATGCGCCGTTTTTCTTTCTGAGTTGTTAAATAGCTATGATTGGTTTCATGTTTGAGCTTTTAGGCTTTAGGTTGAGGATTTAGATATTAGGACTTTGATCAAGCCGGAAACCGACAGAGACAAGAACCCCAGAAACATATAAACTCAAAATAAATTGAATTTTC
>WFLX010038071.1_pt1 | contig 15368 bp, 11 predicted proteins | sample 4967041 | NCBI WGS metagenome assembly WFLX01 (sample SAMN12857096, study PRJNA449069) | gut metagenome | isolation source: stool from male and female vole | host: Microtus ochrogaster | place: USA:Florida | collected 2017 | reverse complement strand
TGCATGAGCTTCTGCTCACGGTGCCTAACCTTCCCTGCGATGCCGTGCCCGAGGGGCTCACGGCAGCCGATAACGTGGTGGAGAAGGAGGGAGGGCCGATGCCTCAGCTCGGCGACGATGCGCTCCCTCACTGGGAACTGGCTAAGAAATACGGCATAATAGATTTCGAAACTGGCGTGAAGGTTACCGGCGCCGGATTCCCCTTCTATGTCGGTAAAGGCGCACGTCTGCAGCGCGCGCTCATCCAGTTCTTCCTCGACGAAGCCTGGAAAGCCGGATGTGTTGAGGTGGAACCGCCGTTCGTAGTTAACGAAGCTTCGGGTTACGGCACCGGTCAGCTCCCCGACAAGGAGGGTCAGATGTATCATGTGACTCTCGACAACCTTTATCTCATCCCCACAGCCGAGGTGCCTGTGACCAACATTTATCGCGACGAAATCATCCCGGGCGCAGACCTCCCCAAGAAGAATTGCGCTTACTCACCCTGCTGGCGCCGCGAAGCCGGAAGCTACGGCAAGGATGTGCGCGGCCTCAACCGCCTTCATCAGTTTGACAAGGTCGAGATAGTACGCATCGAGCGCCCCGAAGATTCGTATGCAGCCCTTGAGGAGATGAAAGACCATGTCCAGAGCCTCCTCGACGAGCTCGGACTCCCGTGGCACATCCTCCGTCTCTGTGGAGGCGACATGAGCTTCACCTCAGCCATCACATTCGATTTCGAGGTATTCTCGGCCGCTCAGAAGCGTTGGCTCGAAGTGTCGTCGGTATCCAACTTCGAGACCTATCAGGCCAACCGCCTCAAATGCCGCTACCGCACCGACGACAAGAAGACGGCCCTCTGCCACACCCTCAACGGCTCGGCTCTCGCCCTGCCCCGCATCATGGCTGCCCTGCTTGAAAACAACCAGACACCCGAAGGCATCGTAGTGCCCGAATGTCTGCGCCGCTACACCGGTTTCGACATAATCTCCTGATCCCGCGCATGGAGAAAAAAACAATATGGGACCTCGGCCGGCCCTCGGTAGACCAATACCGTGGCCGGCCGAAGTTACCTCTGGTCCTGATAGCCGACAATATCCGCAGCCTCAACAACATCGGCTCGCTCTTCCGCACCTCCGACGCCCTGCTGGTCGAGCGCATAGCCTTGTGCGGCATATCGGCATGTCCGCCGAGTCCCGAGATCCACAAGACGGCTCTGGGAGCAGAAGACTCCGTTGCCTGGACTTATTTCCCAACAGTCAGTGAGGCCATAGCCTCGCTCCGCGCCGAGGGATTCACCNTCTGCTGCCTCGAACAGGTNAAAGGCAGCGTGATGCTTCCCGATTTCCGGCCCGATCCNGAGGGGAAATATGCCGTCATTGTAGGACACGAGGTAGACGGTGTAAGCCAGGAGGCCGTAGACGCAGCCGATATCTGTCTTGAAATCCCGCAATACGGCACCAAGCACTCTCTCAACGTGTCGGTCAGCGCCGCCATTGCCCTCTGGCATATTTTCTCTGTCCTTCACCACAAATAGACCNCTACAAATCAATCTATTGACTCGGGTTGTAACAAATACGCAACTATTTTAACACTCGTTAACCACGGCGACTGTTGCATCTGTCATATTCGCTGTAATTTTGCAATGTCAAACAACGACACACCCCCCTCCTCTTCAAAAGTTAGATAAAGTGATAGATTGATTGATAGATACTCCCAAACCGGGCGGAAGCAGTGCGCGAGGCATGGCTTCCGCCCGTATCATTATTATCAGCACCACCCGCTCCCGGCAGGAAAAGGGNGNTCAAACGGAGCCGGAAGGAATATTTTTTCGTAACTTTGCGGAGTTATGATCAACCTCAGAGATTTACGGCACCTACTCAGGCGCCGTCCTATGACATTGTTGCCGGCGATTGCTGCGATGATAGCCGCTTTGGCCGCCGGGTGTGCCTCGCTGGGGCGCCCCGAGGGAGGGCCGCGAGACGTCACTCCCCCCGTGTTCGTATCCGGCGAACCCGGCTATGGCGCAGTAGATGTCAAGACCAGTAAGATCAAACTGCACTTTGACGAGAATATCAATCTGAAAAACGTGCAGCAGACCGTGATCGTCAGCCCGGCCCAGAAACGCCAGCCGCTCATATCGTCAAACGGAAAAACCATCACGGTAGAGCTTCGCGACACAATACGCGACTCCACCACATATACGATTGACTTCGGCGATGCCATTGTCGACCTCAACGAGGGCAATCCGCTCGACGGATTTTCGTTTGCATTTTCAACCGGACCGACCATCGACACCCTGTCTATTTCAGGTATGGTGTTTGAAGCCCGTACCCTCGAACCCGCCCAGAGCATGCTCGTGGGCGTCTATAACAGCAACACCCCCGACTCNGCNATCTACACTCTCCCGTTTGAGCGGGTGACCCGAACCAATCAGCGCGGTCAGTTCACTCTGCGCAATCTGGCGCCCGGCTCCTACCGGGTCTATGCCCTCAACGACCAGAACGGCGATTATCACTGGGATCGCTCCGAAGATATAGCGTTCCTCGACGAGATAGTCACCCCCTCGGTGGTGCCCACAACAGTATCAGACACCCTGAAAGCCACCGACGGCACCGACTCGATCGTAACGGTCGATGCCTCGCTCTTTCTGCCCAACGATATTCTCCTCACATGGTTTAATGAGGAATACAAGCCCTCCTACATGACCAAATATGAGCGACCGTCGGCCAACCGTCTGTCGCTGCTCTTCAACGCCCCGTCCGACAGCATGCCCGAGCTCAAGATCGTAGCTCCGACGGGACCGTTAGCAGCGCTCGACGGAAGATCCTCAGCCCAATGGGGAGTGATNGATATGTCGGCCGGACGGGACACCCTCGATGTGTGGATCACCGACTCAATGGTAATAAAGACAGACTCGCTACTCGTGTCGACACGCTACCTGATGACCGACACCGCCGACCAACTTGTGTGGACCACCGACACGGTCAAGATGTTTCTGCGGACATCGCCCAAGAAAAAGAAAAAGGAGAGCGACGACACCCAGGCCAGGAAGAGCAACGAAAATGACTCGGTGGCAACCGACTCCGTCGCACCCGCGGCACCGGCCGTACCGCTTATGGGCATAACCATGACCGGGGGCAAGACCCAGGCCCTGAACAAACCGGTGCGCTTCACCATCGACCGCCCGCTTGCCCGCTTCGACTCCGCCGCCGTAGTGCTCGAAATGAAACCCGAAGGAGACTCGGCATGGGTCAAGATACCCGGCTTCACCCTCGTGCGACCGAATCCAGGCCGTATCCTTGAGCTCGAAGGAAGCCCGGTTGAGTGGCGTTCGGGAGCGTCATATAAACTGACGATCGACTCGACTGCCCTGGTGAGCGTCTACGGTGAGGTTCTGCCAAAGACCGTCACCGAGTTTAAGGCCAAGAATATCGACGAATATTCAGCCATCATATTCAACGTGACAGGCACCGGAGGCCGCAACGCCGTGGTCGAACTGCTCGACAAGAGCGATAAACCCGTAGCCCAGGCCAAGGTGACCGACGGAAAGGCAGAGCTACGCTATCTCGATCCTTCCACCTACTATGCCCGCCTCTATTTTGATGAAAACGACAACGGAAGATATGACACCGGCTCACTACTCGACTCCATCCAGCCTGAGGAGACAGTCTATTTCCCGAAAAAGATAGCGCTGATGAAGAATTGGGATGTTGAGCAGAGCTGGGACATCTATGAGATCCCTCTCGACCTCCAGAAACACAACGACATCAAGAAAAACAAGCCCAAGCGCAAGCCTGGCGAAGAACCGCTGCCCGAGGAAGAGGAAGAACAACAGTATGACCAGTTTGGCCGCCCCATCATCGGCAATGGCAACGGAGGTAACACTTACACCAATCCGTTTGGAGGCCGCGGCTCCAACAACCGCAACCAGAGCCTGCAGAACACCCGCTAATCACATCACCACCCCCCCTACCACTCACTATGACGCGCGACATAATACCCGGTCCGACACTCGAACGCCTCCCCTGGTATCTTGCCTACATCTCCATGCTGAGGGCTTCGAAGGTAGAGTATGTCTCCTCCACAGCCATAGCGCGGGAGCTCAATGTCGATCCCTCACAGACGGCAAAGGATCTGTCATATCTCAAGATAAAGGGGCGGACGAGAGTGGGATATGAAGTGGTGTCGCTGGAGCACAAACTCTCGCAGTTTCTCGGCTTCAGGCGGTCGCATCCAGCCGTGATGATCGGGTGCGGATCGCTCGGCAGCGCCCTGATAGCCGACCGCGGCCTCCAGAACTACGGCCTCCACATCGTGGCCGGATTCGACACCAATCCGGATCTCGCCGGCAAGATCATCGACGGAGTGGAGATATATCCCATGAGCCGGCTGGAGGAGCTGCGCCCTACGCTCGGCGCCGAGATAGCCGTAGTAGCCGTTCCGGTCGAGAACGCCCAGAACGCAGCCGACCATGCCGTGGCTGCCGGAATAAAGGCGCTCTGGAACTTCACCCCCTTCCGTCTGCGCACCCGCGAGGACATCGTCATCCAGAACACTTCGTTTTACTCCCATCTGGCAGTGATGTATAACCGGCTTGCCAATCTTCACTCCCCGATAAGACGCTGACAGACTATGAAAATGATTGTACTGACCCGCCAGCCGGGTCATGCGGTGAATGTCTTTCCGGAGACAGAGATGATCCCCGACTCGGCCATCACCCTCCCCGACCGCCCGCTTTTCCTCCCCGACTTCGCTCCCGCCTGGGAGGCGCGTCTCCTGCTGGGGCTCCGGGTCAGCCGTCTCGGCAAGGGGATAGCGCCCCGCTTCGCTTCCCGCTACTATGATGCGGTGACACTCCTGCTTCAGATCTGTCCGCAACCCGAGGCAACCTTTGCCGGAGCATTGTCGCATAGCTTCGACGGCTGCATCCAGCAAGGCAAGTGGATCGAGCTCGCCGATACTGACGTGGAAAACATCGACATCACCTGCGGAGACATCTCTCTCTCACTCGACCGTCAGAGCATGGCGATAGACGAAGCTGTGGCCTCGGTGGCCCGCTACCTCACCATCCGCAACGGCGACATAATATGTCCGGCCATCCTGCCGGTAAGATTGCCGATGAAGACCGGCGACATCATCGAGGCATCTATACCGACCCTGTCGGCCGATATCTGTATGCGCGCCCGCCTCAAATAGCGGAGCCGCATCACAATATTTCGGGGCTGAGCGAGTTATTATAGGGTAGACACTCTCCATCTTTTCCCCTACGATTCTCTCAGCAGCCGATGAAATATCGTCATATCCTCCCCATTCTGACTGTCCTGCTTGCCGTGCTGACGCCCATGATCGGCAGGTCGCAGGACAAGAACGACTTCAATCCGCTCCAGACCGGTGTAAACTCGCTCAATATTGCCCCCGACGCGCGAGGCGCCTCGATGGGCGATCTCGGAGCCGCCACCGACCCCGATGCCAATTCCCAGTTCTGGAATCCGTCGAAATATGCGTTTGCCTACAGCAAGGCAGCCCTCTCGCTGAGCTATACCCCCTGGCTCCGCAGCCTCGTCAACGACATCTTCCTTGCCAATCTCTCAGGCTATTGGAAAGTTGGGCATGAAGACAATCAGGCTCTGTCGGCAACCCTCCGCTACTTCTCGCTGGGCGAGGTAACGACCTCCAGCTCCGACGCCTACAATGGTCAGACCCTCAACCCCTATGAGATGAGCTTCGACGTGGGATATTCGCGCAAACTGTCAGAAAAATTTTCGATGGGCGTCGTGTTCCGCTACATCTATTCCGACCTCGGCTTCTCCGATTCCTACGCCGGCGATCAGAACACCGGAGCCTCGGCCTTCTCGGCAGATATCTCGGGCTACTACACCACCTATCCTATCATAAACCGCAACGAGTGTCAGTTCTCATGGGGATGGGACATCTCCAATATCGGNACAAAGGTTGCCTACAATCAGGGCGACAATCCGGCCTTCCTGCCCACCAACCTCCGTCTGGGCACNGCCTTCACCTTCCCCCTGGCCGATTACCACAACCTGACTCTCGCCCTCGACGCCAACAAACTCCTCGTGCCNGCCCGCCCNCTNGAGAGCTCCTACGATCTCTCCACACCCGAAGGACAGAAAGAGTATATCGACGCCCTCGAGAAATGGGAAAACATGTCGCCGATCACCGGCATCTTCAAATCGTTTTCCGACGCTCCCGGCGGTGCCTCAGAAGAGTTTAAGGAGATAATGTGGAGCCTCGGTGCCGAATACAGCTACAACAGCCAGTTCTTTCTCCGCGCCGGCTACTTCTACGAACACGCAATGAAAGGCAACCGACAGTATTTCGGCCTCGGAGCGGGCTTCTCACTCAATGTGCTCCGGCTTGACGCATCATATATGCTCGCCACCGCCCAGACCTCGCCTCTCGACCAGACACTGCGCTTTACACTCACCTTCGATATGGATGGCCTGAAAGAGATATTCGGAGGCCGTAGGCGCTGATACCCTTTCCACACCCTAAATTTATTCAGTATGTACANAATCGGCAATNGCTTTNACNTGCATCGTCTGACCCCCAACCGCCGCTGCATTATCTGCGGCGTCGATATACCCCACTCAACCGGACTGCTCGGCCACAGCGATGCCGACGTGGCTCTCCATGCCCTTGCCGACGCACTGCTCGGCGCCGCCGCTCTGGGCGACATCGGCCATCTCTTTCCCGACACCGACCCGGCTTATGAGGGGGCTGACTCCATGATTCTGCTCCGCAAAGTTGTTGAGGCCGTGGCGGCCAAAGGTTACACGCCCGTCAACGCCGACATCACCATCATAGCGCAGGCTCCCAAGATGGCTCCCCACATAAACGCAATGAGAGCCAATGTAGCATCGGCTCTCGATATAGATATGGACTGTGTAAGCGTCAAAGCCACGACCACCGAGCATCTCGGCTTCACCGGACGCGGCGAGGGAATTGCCGCTCAGGCCACNGTCCTGCTCAGAAAAATCACGGCGTAGATCAGAGCGACGAGCGCGTCANGGANGCCATCACAACCTGATACTGATACTGGGCGTCCATCAGCTCCTGCATCTTNCCGTAGACCAGTGCCGTTTCATTGAAATACTCTATGACGGTGATCTGGCCGCCCTCAAGAGCCTTGCCCAAAAGGCGCAGTGTCTCCGACATCAGCGCAGGATCGTAGGATCGGACAGTTGTGTCGAGAGTCTGAAGCTCGTTATATTGCGAGCGTATGCGTGCCTCTACCTGGCGCGTTGCCTCGTCGGCACGGAGTTCGGCAGCAGCCTTGCGAGCCCGGGCAGCCTTGACATGTTTACCGGTAGACCANACNGGAAACGACNTTCCTACAACCAAGCCATTCTGAGCCTCACCGGGAACGGTATTTCGGCGGAATCCCATCGATAGTGACGGAAGCCACCCCATGCGCGACACACTAAGCTGCTGACCGGCGGCGGCAACATCGCCGAGAGCGGCCTTTACGGTTGCATCCGATTCGATAGCCTTAGTCCGAAAATCGTCATAGGAGGCAATCATCGGTGTCTCCGGATATTCAAGCCCCTCAAATGTCAGTGGCTCGGAAGAATTCATTTCGAGGAGCGACTGCCTCACGGCTATCTGCTGCGCTTCATTGATGCGCGCCGAGGCCTCAAGGCTCATCCTCNCCATGCGGNGTTTATTGAGGTCAAGAGCCGTGATGTCGNCACGCTCCTCCATTTTCTTNACAATTTCAAGAAGATTGTCAGCCGNCGTGAGCCGCCGGTCGATAAGATTGCGCTCGCTGCCGAGCTTGATCAGCTCCAGACACTTTAGCTTTGCCTCAAGGAGCAGCTCACACCTCGTAGCCTCATATCGGAGCGATAGCGCCCTCGATTCCATGTCGGCGCTCCGGTTGCGGGAAGAATAAAGCGTTGGGAAATCAAATTCCTGCGACACTATGAGCTCAGTGTTTGACATACCCGACACCCCCTTCTGCCAGAAAGGGCTGTATTCGACCGATGGCCCGGCAAGGGTATTTTCAGCACGCATATCGGCATCCACCGCCTCATTATCCATGAGCATCGCCCGCAACTCCGCGTTGTTCTTCTCAATCGACTGGAGGATGCTGCCTAATCCCTGGCCACGGGCCACGAATGTGCAGATGAAAAGCGAAAATATGGTGAAGGCTGTCTTTTTCATTGATGGATAGTCTCTACGGAAAAATGTATGCAAAGGTAATAATTTTACGCGATGTCTCAATCTCCCGACGAAGACGCGGTTGACTTGCGGCCGTTGATCAGCAGATACACAATAGGGATTATGAAGCCGTTGAGCAGGGTCGACGAGATAAGGCCGCCGAGGATAACGGCTGCCATCGGAGCCTGGATTTCATTGCCCGGCAGATCGCCCCTGAACACGAGCGGAAGCAGGGCGAGCGCCGATGTCAGGGCCGTCATGAGGATCGGGTTGAGACGGTCAATGGAGCCATTGATCACGCTTTCGGTCAGAGGCATTCCCTCGGTCTCACGGAGGTTGTTGTAGCGCGTCACGAGCAACATTCCGTTGCGGGTGGCTATGCCGAACAGCGAGATGAAACCGATGATGGCCGGAATACTCACGTCGGCTCCGGTGATCCACAGTACGATGACACCACCTATAAGGGCAAAGGGGAGGTTGAGGAGGATCACACCGCTCTCGGTTGCATTGCGGAACTGCATATAGAGCAGGAGATAGATCACAATGATACTCAGCAGCGAAGTGAGCATCAGAGTGCGGCTCGCCTCCTGTTCGCTCTCAAACTGTCCGCCATATTCTATGTGATAGCCCTCGGGGAGCTCTACCGACTTCTCGATGCGGCTGCGGATATCATCGACCACACCGCGCACATCGCGCCCCGACGTATTGGCCGAAACGACAATCTTGCGCTGCACATTCTCGCGGTTGATGGTGTTGGGACCGGTCGACGACACCACATCGGCTACATTGGCCAGCGGAATCTTGCCTCCGTCGGGAGTGTCAATGAGCAGACCTTTTATGTCGTCGGCTGTAGAGCGACTCCTGTCATCGGCCCTCACTACAAGATTGAAACTCCGTCCGCCTTCATAGACCTGACTCACCGCTTCACCGGCAAGCATCACTTCTATCGCCTCGTTAAGGTCAGGCTCGGATATACCGTAGCGGGCCATGAGCTCCGGACGTGGCACGATCTTGAGCTCCGGACGGCTCACCTGCTGCTCTACATTGAGGTCGGCTATTCCCTCGACATCTCCCACTGCTCCCTTTATCTGATTGCCGATCGAGAACAGGCGGTTGAGATCGTCGCCAAACACCTTGATAGCAATGGCGGCCCGGGTGCCCGACAGCATCGCGTCAATACGGTGGCTGATCGGCTGCCCGATCTCTATGTTGGCGCCCTGGATCACCGACAGCTTCTGGCGCACATCGGCAAGCAGCTCGGCTGCGCTCCGGTCGCCAAGGACAAAAGGCGCCTCGATCTCCGACGTATTTACTCCGAGAGCATGTTCGTCGAGCTCGGCGCGTCCGGTCTTGCGGGCCACGGTCTGTATCTCAGGGATCGAGAGAAGCAGCTCCTCGGCCTGACGTCCGATCCGGTCGCTCTCGTCAAGCGCTATGCCCGGCATCAGGCTTACATTGATGGTGAACGAACCTTCGTTGAACGATGGCAGGAAGCTGCGTCCGAGCGTAAAGAACAGCCCTATCGCCGCCACCAGTAGCGCCCCGGCCGAAATCATCACCGGCTTCTTGTGGCCCAGAGCCCAGATGAGCGCCCGGCGGTAGTATTTGCGGAGCCATACCGTGATGAAAGCCTCGCGCGGCAGTTCGTCGCCGTCCTTGCCGTTGCGGCCAAGCAGATAGCTGCACAACACGGGAGTCAGCGTAAGAGCCACAATGGTCGAGGCAATGAGCGCCACTATGAAGGCAATGCCAAGAGGTATGAGCATGCGTCCCTCCATGCCGCTAAGGAAAAAGAGCGGGAGGAAAGACACTATTATGATCAGAGTGGAATTGAGGATAGGCATACGCACCTCTCTGGATGCGTCGTAGACAACCGCTATCGTCGACCGCCGCTGCCCGGCTTCGAGCTTACGGTTTTCACGCAACCGTCGCCACACATTCTCGACATCAACTATCGCGTCGTCTACAAGCGAACCTATGGCAATGGCCATGCCGCCGAGGCTCATGGTGTTGATAGTGTGGCCGAGCAGATACAGCACTATAAGCGACACTATCAGCGACAGAGGGATAGTGACGAGCGAGATCACGGTGGTGCGCACATTGGCCAGAAACAGGAACAGCACAACCACCACGAAGATAGCGCCCTCGATAAGCGAACTCCTCACATTGGCCACCGAGCTCTCGATGAAAGCCGACTGACGGAATATGTCGGTTGAGATATGCACATCTGCGGGCAGATTTTTCCTCACATCGTCGAGAGCCGCCTCGATATTCTCGGTCAGCTCTATGGTGCCGGTCGAAGGCTGCTTGGTCACAGTCAGGAGCACCGCGGGCTTACCCCTCTCCGAGGCAAGGCCCAGACGGGGCGTGCTCGCGCCGACGGTCACTTCGGCTATGTCGCCCAGAGTCACCGTCTCGCCATCCTTGCCGCTCTTCACCACGCTGTGGGATATACGTCCTATCACATCCTGGGTGGCCACACCGCGCACTATATATTCGTTGCCGTATTCATAGATTATGCCTCCGCCGGTGTTTCGGTTCATGCCTCTTGCCGCCTCCATGACATCGTCGAGCGCAATGCCGTAATGCTTCATCTTGCCGGGGTCAACAAGGATCTGATATTCCTTGAGATCGCCTCCGATCACGGCCACCTGAGCCACGCCTCCGGTCGAGAGCAGGCGCGGACGTATGGTCCAGTCGGCGATGGTGCGCAGATCGAGCATCGATGTGGAGTCGGCCGTCAGGCCCACTATGAGCAGCTCGCCGAGGATAGATGATTGCGGGCCGAGAGTAGGCTGGCCGATATTGTCGGGCAGAGCATCGCCGATCGTAGCGAGTTTCTCCGACACTATCTGGCGGTCGAGATAGATGTCAGTGCCCCAGTCAAATTCAACCCATACGACGGAGAATCCCGTTGTCGACGACGATCTCACGCGTCTCACGCCCGTCGCACCGTTTACGGCGGTCTCGATAGGGAACGTAACGAAATTCTCCACCTCCTCCGGGGCCATCCCNGGCGCTTCGGTCATAACGACCACCGTGGGCGCATTGAGATCGGGAAACACATCNATCTCAGATCTGTGGGCGATATTGAGACCCACCACAATCAGAATGACAGCCGCCACAAGCACCAGAAGCCTGTTGCGCAGTGAGAAACCGATTATCTTGTCAAGCATATCCTGAGAGTGTGTGATCAATGGTTATGGGTATGGCCGGGAATAGAGGCGGATGCTCCGGCAAGCCTCACATATACCGTTCCTTCGGTTACTACCACCTCACCGGGGGCGAGACCCGAGAGGATCTCCACACGGCTGCCGTCGTTGAGACCNGTNTTGACCTCGCGCTTGCGGTAGCAGTCCTCNTCCTCGCGGACATATACGAAAAACACNCCCTGCTCCTCCGAGAGCGCGCCCACAGGCACGGACANGACTCCGGTCTTCGGGCGACCGATAAGGTATACCTCAGCATAGGAATCGGGCAGGATATCGCCCGTATTATTAAACTCGAATGTGACCGGAATAAAGGCACCTCCCGCACCGGGCGTCCGTCCGTAAGACACCACCTTTCCTCCCATATCGGCCAGGTCATAGATCTTGTCTGACGAATATGCGGGGCGGAAACGGGCCGAGGTTATGTTGCGGAGCTCAGGAAAGTCGCGTTCGGCGACATCGGCCCGCAGGTGCAGATTACGGTTTTTTGTCACTGTCATGATGGGCTGCCCCATCTCAACATAATCACCCTCCTTCACCATCAGCTGCTTCACGAATCCACCTGAAGGCGACGACACACTCACTCCTCCGCCCGCNCGTCCCTTGCCGGCGGCTTCGTAGGCAAGCGATGCGCGCTCATATTCAGCCTTAGCCGCCTCAAAATCGCGCTTGGTCACCAAGCGGTCGGCGAGCAGGCTCTCGGCCCGCTCATATTCCGCACGCGCCTGTTCGTAGGCAATCCGGGTGCGTCGCACTATGTNNCCGTCGGGAAGCGAAGCGGTCGAGATAGTCACGACGGGAGTGCCCCGGCCTATCTCGGCTCCCTCAGTCAGCGGACGGGTGAACTTCACNATTCCGCCCACCGTTGCCGCCACCGTGGTCTCCTCACCCGCAGCGGGCAGCACGCGGCCCGAGGTCTTTATGACCGAGTTGAAAGTCCCGGCTGTCACCGTGTCGGCTTTCACTCCCGATGCGTGGGCTTTCTCGGGAGCGAGCACGATCACATCGGGTCCGTGTTCATCCCCGTGTTCCCCCTCATGATCGTGTCCGTCATGATCGTCATGGCTGTGGCCTTCGTGGTCGTGATCATGGTCGTGATCTTCTGAATGGACATGCTCCGACCCGTGGTCATGATCGTGATCGTGTTCATGGTCATGGTCATGGATAGATCCAGACTTACTGCCGCAACCCGTAGTGACGGCAAGCAGAAGTGAGAGAACGATGTATAGCGGACGCTTCATAAAGCTATGATTTAATGAAACTTAGCAGAGTAAATGGGATATATTCCACAAAAGTAATCGTAAAAAAATGCAACTCAGTGGCAAAAAACCGATCCAACCATGTAACTTTGTGGAAACAATAAAGCCCATTGGCGCGTTAATCCGTTATCACAAAATATGTACCGGCACCTACCGATTCACTCCAACCATTCATCATGAAAACCAATGCATTTCTGCGGGCCATCATGTCAAAGCCCNGCAAAACCAGAATCATAATCCTACTNCTGATCCTCATAATCATAGCAGGATTAGTGCTGTTTTTCTATCTGAAGCGGACAAAGACACAGATCCCGCCGCTGCCGACCGTCGGAGTAGAGACGGTAGACACATCCAAGGTCAATCTCTACGGTGAATATGTTGGAAGAATACGTGCCCAGCAGTCTGTCGAGGTCCATGCACGCGTAGAGGGATATCTCGAAAAGATGTGCTTCAAGGAGGGAACATACATCACCAAAGGNCAGCCCCTNTTCATCATCGACCCAAGGATATATCAGGCCAACGTCAACAAAGCCCGCGCGCTCCTCAACAAGGCCGAAGCCCAGGAGCGCAAGGCCAAGCACGACCTCGACCGTATAACCCCGCTATATGCCCAGAATGCCGCTTCGCAGCTCGACCTTGACAATGCCCAGGCAGCATACGAAACCGCCCGGGCCGAGGTGGAGGTGAGCCGCGCTGATCTCACCCAGGCCGAACTCACGCTCGGCTACACGGTTGTGCCCGCTCCGATCTCGGGCTATATCTCCGAGGGTGTCACCGACATAGGCACACTCGTAGGCCCCGGAGCCAAATCGCATCTGGCCACCATCGTAAAGAGCGATACCGTGAGAGTGGACTTCTCCATGACCTCACTCGACTATCTCCGGAGCCGCGACAGCAATGTCAAATTCGGCGACGCCGACTCGACCGGCAAGCGAAACTCCTACGTCACCGTCACTCTGGCCGACGGCACTAAATATCCCCACAAAGGCCGGGTTGACTTCTCCGAGCCGCAGGTCGATCCCAAGACCGGCACATTCTCGGTGCGCGCCGAGATGCCTAATCCCGAACACACGCTTCTGCCGGGCGAGTTTACAAAAGTCAGAGTGCTACTTGATGTGCGCGAGAATGCGATCGATGTGCCCACCAAGTCGCTCATCATCGAGAAAAACGGCGTGTATATCTATGTGATGCGACCCGACAGCACGGTCGAGAAGCGATTTGTACAGGTAGGCCCCGAGACAGGCAACAACACCATCATCGAGCGCGGCCTGAGCCAGGGCGAGCGCATTGTGGTGGAAGGCTTCCACAAGCTCAACCACGGCATGAAAGTGGCTCCGAGCGATTCTGTGGCAACCCCGGCCTCCGCTGAACAAACCATAGTGAAGGAGGTGTGAGATGCGCAAAAACTTCTTTCTCGAACATCCGGTATTCTCGATCGTCATTTCGATAGTGATCCTCATTATCGGAGCCATCGGCCTGACGATGCTTCCGGTCGATCAATACCCCGAAATAGTTCCGCCTGTGGTGAAGGTCACGGCCTCATATCCCGGTGCCGATGCCATGACCGTCACCCAGGCTGTGGCAACCCCGATCGAGCAGGAGCTCAACGGCACTCCCGGCATGATCTATATGTCATCGTCATGCTCCAATTCGGGCGGATTCACGGCTACGGTTACTTTCGACATCGATGTCGATCCAGAATTGGCAGCCGTCGATATCCAGAACCGCATCAAGAAAGCCGAATCGCGTCTGCCTGCCGAGGTGGTGCAGAACGGTATCTCCGTGTCAAAAGAGACAGCCAGTAAGCTGCTGACCATCACCGTTGCCTCCGACGATCCTAAATTTGACGAAGTATATCTCAGCAACTACACCACCCTCAATGTGATCGACCCCCTGCGACGCATACCCGGTGTGGGCAGCGTGACAAGCGTCGGCGGACGCTACTACGCCATGCAGATCTGGGTGCAGCCCGACAAGCTGGCCAACTTCGGTCTCACCGTAAAGGATCTTCAGAATGCTCTCAAGGATCAGAACCGCGAGAGCGCAGCAGGCGCTCTGGGTCAGGCTCCCGTTGCCGATGTCGACATTACCATGCCAATCATAGCCCGAGGCCGACTGTCGACCGTAGACGAATTTGAGGAGATNGTGATCCACGCCGAGCCCGACGGATCGGTAGTGCGTCTGCGCGACGTTGCCACCATCTCGCTCGAAGCCCAGAGCTATGCCACCGAGAGCGGCATCAACGGCGGCAATGCAGCCGTGATCAATATAAATATGCTGCCCGGCTTCAACGCAATGGATGTNGCCGAGGCCGTGAAGGCCGAGATGGCCAATATTGCCAAAGGATTNCCTGACGGAGTGACCTACGACATTCCGTTTGACATGACCTCTTACATCAAGGACTCGATCCANCATGTCTACCGCACCTTCTTCGAGGCNCTCGTGCTCGTGATCATCGTGGTGTTTCTCTCGCTCCAGAACTGGAGGGCNACNCTCATNCCGGTCATNGCNGTNCCCATNTCCCTTGTNGGCACATTCGGCGTGATGCTCATTTTCGGCTTCTCTCTCAATATGCTNACCCTTCTGGGTCTGATCCTGGCCATAGGTATTGTNGTGGACGATGCCATCGTTGTGGTCGAGAATGTCGACCGCTTCATGCACACCGAGGGGCTCCCTCCCAAGGAGGCTACCGAAAAGGCAATGACCAATCTCGGAAGCTCGCTTGTGGCCATGT
>WFLX010094602.1_pt1 | contig 15369 bp, 14 predicted proteins | sample 4967041 | NCBI WGS metagenome assembly WFLX01 (sample SAMN12857096, study PRJNA449069) | gut metagenome | isolation source: stool from male and female vole | host: Microtus ochrogaster | place: USA:Florida | collected 2017 | reverse complement strand
CATTGCTATTTATGATCACAGTTGTATTTTACGTATGTGATTTGATCTGCGTGCTGGTTTGGTGTCCATTCCGTCTGATTATGCAGAACCGCTGCTGTACGACCTGCCGTATTTTTAACTGGGATCATTTGATGATGTTCAGCCCGCAGTTATTTGTCAAAGGATTCTTTTCGCGCAGTCTTTTTTTGATGTCTATAGTTGTGTGGATTGTATGGGAACTGTGTGTGCTTTTGCATCCTGAGCGGTTTTGGGAATATTCAAATGAAGCGTTGAAATGCGTGAACTGTACGGATAAGCTTTGTACGCAGTATTGCAGGAAATTACGGAGTCCGAATGGCACGGACTGAACTGGTATTAGGGGCATAAGTCAATATGGGAAGAGCGGACCGTTAAAATGGAGAGATAAAAGTCTATTTCTTTAAGGGAGGATTTATTATGACAAGTGAAGAATACAAAAAACTGTCGCGAAAGGAATTTGACCGGGCGGCGGAAAAATTTGATGATAATGATCTAAGCATTTACAATGTGTGCCGTAAAGATTATCCGGAGGTACTGGCGGAAGCGGCGAAAGAGCCGTTTTCTGACTTGCTGGATGCCGGCTGCGGCACAGGTGCAATGCTTGCTATGTTCAAAAGGGACTATCCGGATAGAAATTATACAGGTGTGGATCTGTCGGAGAAAATGATAGAAACAGCAAACAAAAAGCATATAGATGGAATACGCTTTGTTGCAGGGGATTGTGAAAATCTGCCTTTTGAGGACAACAGCTTTGACGTAGTTACCTGTTCCCTGAGCTTTCATCATTACCCCCATCCCGAACAATTTTTTATGAGCCTGCACAGGGTTCTTCGTCCGGGAGGCAGGTTTATTTTAAGGGAAATGGCGCCATGCAACAAAATATTGTTGTGGCTTATGAACCATATCCAGCTTCCGATCGTCAACATGGTCTTACATAAAGGGGATGTTCATGTTTACTCAAAGGATGATATACAGAGTCTTTGTGAGATCAGCGGGATGAAGCTGGAGCTGTTTGAGGCCAGGAAAGGGCTCCGCCAGCATTGTGTGGTCAGGAAACCAATCTGATTATTCCTTATATGATGGCTGAGGCAGAGAAATTTTAATGAATTGGATCATGCAGATGAAAGAAAGTGACAGGTAAAGGAAAAAAGCAAGCGGTGACTATAGAGTCACCGCATATCCGCTATGATACATCTTTTTTAAAGCTTCAGAGGAGTTATGTTTCTCCCCAATACAATACTCTTTCGACCATACCATATAGTAAGCCCAAGGCGTATGGGATTCCTGCAATAGTTCAATATCCGGCAGGAATCCGATCTCGGCAAGGGCGGCAACTTTATTTTTGCTGGTTGCGTTGACCAGCTCAAGGTATTCCTGATGATAATCTGTCGTTTTATATTCCGGAAGATAGATGTCCCTCGAAACAATGTCCACATAATCATCTCCCGGATAGCCCTGTTCCAGCGGGTTGTTCCAGACCCAGAGGAGATTATCCAGCTTATGTACATTGACATAGTAGTCAAACATCAGCTTATACAATTCCCGCGCCGTCTCCGGACCTTTTGCGCCCCACCAGAACCAGATGCCTTCCGATTCGTGTAACGGCCGCCAGAGGATAGGGATATCCTCATCACAAAATATTTTAAGCTGCTTAGCAATAACGTCCATATCTTGATAAAATGCAGCTCTTTCCGGTGTCCCTTCGATCAATACGCGATCTGCATCAAAGTCTGTATTAGATGCATAGAAACTCTTATCGCGACCGCCGATAGGAGAAAACCAGTGAAAGGTAAAGGTAAGGATTCCGTCACATTTCTTTGCCCATTTTAAGGCGGTTTGCAGAGTATCCCTGTTTTCCAGAACTTCTGTCATACATTCCTCAGTAGTGTCATCGTAATTGATATTAGGAGAATATGCCAGCAGCTCAAATCCCCGGAGTTTCGGCGATTTTCCTGTAATATTTTCAATATAAGAGATTTCCTCCATAGGATTAGTCTGGGTATGCTGACCGGTAATGATTGCATTTCCTGCCGTCTCAGACAGATAGTTTAGCAGTAATCTTGCGTTTTTGGATGCATTTTGATTGACCGGGATCTGCATGGTTGTCTTCCTCCTTCTATTAAAATTCTTGATATTCCTAACTGTCAATATTATTTAACGTGATAATCTCTTTATCATTTCCATACACATCCTGCCATTGTGGTAAGGGCATTTCCAGGGATGTGCAAGCGCTTGTTTTTCATCTGGGTTTCCGTTTTCAGGAATGCTTTCGATCCATTCCCCACTGTTTTTGTCAATGACATATTCTTGAATATAGCACCAGATATCTTCCGCGATTTCTTGATATTCTGCTTTTGAAGGATTTTTCTGATAGGTATTGTAGAAGCCGGTTACAGCCTCTGCCTGTACCCACCAGACTTTTTGAGCATCTACTTTGCCATTTTCCGCTTCCGTATTCATGGCATGGACGTTCCAGTCAATGCTGTTTTGATAAGCTCCTTTGGCAAGTCCGTTGATGACGGGTTCCATTTTTTTCCGGTATACAGGATCATTCAATACTTCGCAGGCGCGGTCGATCAGCCAGGATGCTTCGATATCGTGTCCGTAGGATTCTAGATTAATCAGCGAGTGATATTTCAAGTCAAAAAAGACTTCGCAAATCTGGCGGTCACTGTTATATACCTTTTCTTTAAATATCTCTAATATAGTACGAATGGAATTTCCCACTTCCTGGGAAGCATCTGCCCGGTATAGCTCGGAATAGGCTTCCATCACATGAAGAAGGGTATTCATGGTACGCTCCGCAAGGACGCCATTTTCGGAAAGCTTATCATTGGAGGCCGGAGTAAAATCCCTGTTAAATGCCTCAAGGTAGCCGTTTTCATCACTGCATTTTTCTTCAATCAGGCGATAGAACGTATAGGCAAGATCCAAAGCCGATCTTTTGCCGGTTGCGATATAATAGGAAGCTAATCCATAGATTGCAAATGCCTGATTGTAGGTATGCTTGGTATCGTCAGCAACTGCCCCGTCATAGTGGACTGACCAGTAGACACCGCCATACCGACTGTCTAGGAAATAATCCGTTAGAAATCTGTAAGTATGGTGGGCCATTTCCAGTAGTGAAGGATCGCCAAGCAGCTGATATGCAGATGAATAAAACCATAAAATCCTGCTGTTAAGGATGCAGCCTTTATCGGCGGACGGATTGGGATTTCCCAGATAATCGGCATAGCCGTAAAAGCCTCCGTGTCCGTTATCCTTTAATTGATTCCAAAATGGTATAAGTTGGTTTTCCAGATGTGCGCTAAATTCCTTTGCGTCCATGATCAAATCATCCTTTCTTTTAATAATTGGATGATCATAATGATACATCAATATCATAGATTTACTATGAAAAAACAAGAAAAAAATTGTATAAACCTATTATTCTTGCCTTGACAGCAATAAAGAGTTTATGATGTAATATACTCGAAGGCAATGAGCAGCATATGAAGTCAGGAGCGAGCATAGGGCGAAGCGCGTGAGCGAGATGAAGCAGAGCGGAATCGAGCATAGCACTGCGGACTTATGATATAATAGGTATAAGGAATGTGGTAAGTGTGGTTTCATCCAATATGACGGCATTCCAGCAGATAAGATACAGGGGATGATAACGATGCAGTTTTTTGAATATATAGATACCTTAAACCAGCCATATGATATCTTTTTAACAGATTCTTTTTCTGCGCCGCTTCATTGGCATTACTATAGTGAGATTCTTTATATTACAAAGGGAAAGGTCGCAGTATTCTGCAATAATAAAAAGGTGATTCTGGAAAAAGGCGATTTNTGCTATATCTATCCTTTACAGCTTCATGAGGTTTGTAAGGCACAGGAAGGTACGGAGTATGCAGTTCTNANATTCGATNTTCATACGATTCATATTCCACAGGCATATTTATCCAGNTTTTATGATATTTTTTTACTGAGAACGCAGGAATTGGATTTNTGTATGATCNTGAAAAATGAANAGCATGACAGGGAACAAACGGAGCAGCTGGTTGGGCATATTGTAAAAGAATTTACAGAGAAAAAAGAATTTTATTCACTTCAGGTGCAGGCGGATTTATATTCTTTATTAATAAATATTGCAAGGTTGACAAAAAAGGATAAGACGATAAAAGAAAAGCATACGGATCATGAGTTTACATTTTATCATATTTTGGAGTATATTGACGTTCATTCCGGGGAGGCTTTGGAGATACAACAGCTTGCAGATATGTGTCATATGAGTTATTCTCATTTTGCGAAACTGTTCCGCGAAAGTTACGGGCGTTCCTGCAAGGAATATATTATTTATATTCGTCTGAACAAGGCGCAGGATCTATTACTTCACACAAATTATGATATGAATTACATTGCAGCGGAAACGGGTTTTTGTGATTGTAGTCATTTTATCAGGAGTTATAAAAAATGGAAAGGAATCACGCCAAAGCAGGAACGGCTGCAGGGTGGTATTTCAGAGAGATGACAGGAGAACAGTGATGGGGAAAAAGGTTACAATGCAGGATATTGCAGATGCACTACAGGTCAGTGTCGTTACGGTGTCTAATGCATTATCTAATAAAGAAGGCGTAGGAAAGGAACTGCGTTATAAGATCAGGGAAACTGCGATTGCAATGGGATACCCGTATCATCCGAATATAAAACCAAGGAACAAGAAAATCAGTTATAATGCAGGTGTTATTATGGCGGAATGTTTCTTTTCGGACAATGCTTTTTATTCCCTTCTATATGAAAAGCTCCTGCTTGAATTTGAAAAAGTTAATTATTCTTGTATTTTAGAGGTAATTTCCTATGAAGATGAAATAAGGGGCATCCTTCCTCATATGATTCTGGAAAATAAAATTGACGGGATTGTTGTCTTAGGGCAGATTAGTAGAAGCTATATCGATATGCTTGTTATAGAAGATATTCCTTATATTTTTTTAGATTTCTATGATGAACATTATTCTGTAGACAGTATTGTCAGCGACAGTGTCTGTGGAAGTTATCTGCTGACCAATCACTTAATAGAAAATGGATACAGTAAGATCGGTTATGTAGGAAATTTAAAAGCGACAAGCAGTATACTGGACCGTTATCTGGGATATTATAAAGCGCTGTTTCAGAATGGAATAACGCTGCGGCAGGATTGGCTCATTAGTGATCGGGATCAAGATGGAAATTTTATCCTTCCGATAGAGTTGCCGGAGGAACTTCCGGAAGCTTTTGTATGTAACTGTGATGCAATTGCTTTCTTTCTGATGGAACAGCTAAAGGAAGCAGGTTATCGGATCCCGGAGGATATCGCAATCGTAGGTTATGATGATTCGGCATTTGCAAAGATGTGTAGCCCGCAGCTGACGACATTCCGCATCAATCAGGAGATGATGGTGGAAGTGGCAGTAGATGTATTTATCAAAAGGATTCGGTATGAAAACTATTATGGCGGGCGGNCGGTGATTGGCGGNAGAGNCGTGATAAGGGATTCCGTAANGCTCAACGGGAAGAAATAAANAATANAATATANAAAATAGAAAAGAAGTTATAAGAAAGGGGTAATTGACCGTGCGGGAAAAAATATTTAGTATGGATACGCCGTTTTTCCGGGCAATGAGTATGATTGGGGATTTCATGCTGCTGAATCTGATCTGGCTGGTATGTTCCCTGCCGATTATTACGATTGGCGCATCTACAACGGCATTGATCTATACGGGAATGCATTTGGCAAAGGGAAGAGACGGCTATGTAATCCCTAAATTCTGGAAATCCTTTCGGCAGAATATGGTACAATCCACAATTATATATTTGATTCTACTGGCAATCGGAGCGGCGATTGGTTATTCCGCATGGTACTGGATCAATCAGGAAGGAATGTTAGCCATTGCGCTGGTAATCATAACAGGTGGGGTCTTGATTTTTTATCTGATAGAGGTGTTGTTTGTATTTGCAGTGCAGGCAAAATTTTACAATACGATAGGAAATACGATGAAAAATGCCCTGATTATAGGGATACAGAATTTTCCGATCACTATTCTCTGTCTGGTTGGATGGGGATTGCTATTCGGTTTGAATTATATGTTTCCCNTNGCTAATNTACTGNCGCTTGNTGTAGGTGTCGGAGCTTATGGCTGGGTACTTGGGATGTTTTATAATGTTGCATTTCGTAAATATTTGCCAAAAAAAGAAGAGATGGAAGAGATAACGGAAAGTGAAATAGAAAAAGAAGACGTAGCGGAAGCTATCATAAAAACGAAAAACTAGTACAAGACATCATTAATGCACAAAACTTCTAAAAGAAATTATGCAAAACGACAAAATCATAATTAACTTGAGATTGTCTATTGCATAATTTTTATTTTTTTGCTAATGTAAGGTTATCGGTAACTTAATATTAATTAAAAAAACAGGAGGGTAAAAATGAGAAAGAGAATCTTGAGTATTTTGTTAGCGGCAACAATGCTTTCCAGCTTACTGGTTGGCTGTGGCGGCAATACAGCGCCGGAAAGCGGAACTGCCGGAACAAACAATGGTGACAGTACAGGCGGCACAACAGGTGAGATCACAGGAGAAATTACGGTTCTGAGCCATAGAACGGATCTTTTAAATACTGATTTTGCAGAGTATAAAGCTGCATTTGAAGCAAAGTATCCGGGGACGACTGTAAATTTTGAGACAATGGAAGATTATGAAGGCGATGTATCCACACGTCTTTCTACGGGAGATTACGGCGATGTATTTATGATCCCGAATACGATTCCGGCCAATGAGTACGAATATTTCTGTGAGCCTTTAGGAACAGTAGAAGAACTGAGTGCGACTTATCAGGAAGCATTCTTATATGCAAAGCAGGCGGGCGGTACGGTATACGGTCTTGCATCCGGTGCTAATGTCAGCACAGGCGTTGTATATAATAAGGCAGTTTTTGAAGCGGCAGGGGTAACGGAAGTTCCGAAGACTCCGGAGGATTTTCTTGCAGCGCTTCAGGCGATCAAGGACCTTGGCGAGTGTGCAAATCCTTATTATACCAACACGCATGACGCATGGGCATTGAGCCAGTGGGAGGGTTGTACCCATGGTATGGACGGCGATGCAGATTATATCAACAACACAATGGCAAATGAAGCCGATCCGTTTTCCCCTGGAAAACCCCACTATATTGTATATAATCTGATGTTTGATATTGTAAATAATGGACTTTGCGAAGCTGATCCGTTTACAACAGAGTGGGAAGGTTCCAAGACGATGATCGCAACTGGAGAGATTGGATCTATGGTTATGGGTTCCTGGGCAGTAAGTCAGATGCAGGAAGCAGCTGTCAATGCAGGCGAGGATCCTGCCAACATTGGATACATGCCGTTCCCTGTATCTTCCGCAGACGGTACTCAGTATGCTACTGCCGCACCTGATTACTGTTATGGTATCAATATCAACAGTGACAATAAAGCAACCGCAAGAGCATTCGTTGATTTCATGATGTTAGAGTCCGGTTATGCAGAGAAGCAGGGAATCATCTCTATTGTAAATGGTTCTTCTATGCCGGATACATTAGCAGATTTTGAAAACGTAACTATGGTTATTGACAATCCTGCAACAGCTGAGAATGAAGGTAAGTGGGATGCAGTTCACAATGAATCCGAATTAGGACTTTGGAGTGGTTCTGAGTATCAGTTAGAGATTATCGAGGCTGCATTCGGCAACACCAATAAAGATTTTGATACCATTATGACAGAATGGAATGAGAAGTGGAGTACAGCATTAGATTCTGTAAATGAGACCTGGCAGCAGTAAATATCAGAATCTTATGACAGAAGGAAAGCTTCAAGTGTATCGATTAAATATATTTGAAGCTTTCTTTTTCAAAAAGAGAAGATAGGAGGTGTTAGCAATGGAAGAAATGAAGAAAGAGATGTTAGAAGAAGCAAAAGTATATAATGAAAGTTCTTCCAAGAGAGGCATTGGTGAGTTTCTTTCAAGAAGAGCAGTTCAAAAGTGGATCATCGTCATAACATTCTTACTGTTGCCAATGGTTCTGCTGGTTCTGTTTACATATCTGCCGATGTTTGATATGGTGGGTTACAGTTTTGTGAAGTGGAATGGCACAAGTCCGGAAAAGACATGGGTTGGCTTGGATAATTATGTGCAGGTCTTTACCAGACCTGAATATCTGAAAGTATTAAAGACCAGTATTTATTACTTTGTAGGTTCGATATTGCAAATTGCGCTTGCATTGTACTTTGCAACGATCTTAAACAGCAAGATCAAAGGCGGGAATTTTTTTAAGGGAGTTATTTTTTTCCCATCTTTATTAAACGGTGTTGCAGTTGGTCTGATCTTCCTGTTCTACTATAAGGGCGGTGGAACATTGGATTCTGTATTAAATCTGTTAGGGATTCCTCAGGAAGTGCTTCCTTTATGGTTAGGCGATGTAGCGCTGGTTAATATTTCTTTGGTATTTGTATCTTTATGGAGATATATGGGGCAGAATATGGTGATGTTCAGCGGGGCAATGCAGTCCATCAATTCTGACCTGTTGGAGGCGGCAAGTCTGGATGGGGCAAATAGCTGGCAGCAGTTCCGCTATATCATATTGCCGAATATCAAAACAATCGTCAGTTTGAATCTGATCCTGGCAGTTAAGGGTGCGATCAGTGTCTATGAGATTCCGATGATTATGACCAATGGAGCAAATGGTTCATCCACCTTTGTTATGAAAACACTGGATACTGCGTTTACCAGTCGGAAAGTTGGATTGGCATCTGCTATGGGCGTCGTATTGTTGATCTTTATTATGATCGTTACATTTATTCAGAAGAGGTTTATTGAAGGAAAGGAGGAAGCATAGCATGTTGCAGAAAAAAGAAAAGGAAGAGTTTATATCTTTATCTAAGCTGTCAGAGGAAGAACAGGCAGTGAAGGATGCCAAGGCAAAAAAATTGCATAAAAAGCAGTCGAGTTCATGGGATTTTGTCAGATACGCATCCTTGATCCTTGCATCAATCATTACACTGCTTCCTTTGATTACTGCGTTATTTGGTTCGTTCAAGACATCTTCAGAATTTAGCAGTTCCAATGTATTAGCACTTCCGGATAGTTTTTTGAATTTNGAAAATTATAAANTTNCATTTANCGGCGGTAATATGGCGAAGGGTTTCCTGAATACTATCATTATACTGTTCTTTTCTCTGATTGCAACTATACTGACCGGTACGATGACAGCTTATGTATTGAATAGATTTAGGTTTCCTGGTAGAAAGCTGATTAACAACCTGTTTTTGATCGCTTCCCTGATACCGAGCATTACGATGCAGATGAGTGTATTTCAAATTATCTCTCATATGGGACTGTTCAATAACCGCTTATCTGTCATTCTGCTATATGCAGGCACTGATATTATTTCCATCTATATATTTATGCAGTTTTTAGAGAATATTCCAACATCTTTGGATGAGTCAGCGATCATGGATGGGGCATCCTATTTCAGGATTTACTGGAATATCATTATACCGCTGTTGAAGCCGGCAATCGTGACTGTCATTATCATAAAGGGCGTTGGATTCTATAATGACTTTTATACGCCGTATCTATATACGCCAAAAACAACCTTGCAGACAATTTCCACTGCGTTGTTTGCATTCAAGGGACCTTACGGAGCTAAGTGGGAAGTTATCTGTGCAGGCGCGATTATCACCATGATACCAACGCTGATTATATTCCTGCTATTACAAAAGCAGATCTACAGTGGTATGACGCAGGGTGCAGTCAAGGAATAAATTATGATAGTAATTGCATAGAAATAGAAATCGGAGGAACTACATATGCTGCATGCAAAGTATTATGCGGAGTTGGAAAAATATAATAGTCTGGTTGAACGCAAGAATCAGAAAAGCCGTTTTTATAATGGTATTGTTGACCGGTATGAATATCCGGTTTTAACTAGAGAGCATATCCCTTTGACTTGGAAGTATGATCTCAATCCTGAAACAAATCCATTTTTTATGGAACGTTTGGGGGTTAATGCAGTCATGAATTCCGGTGCGATTGAACTGGATGGTAGGATATATCTGGTCGTGCGTATCGAAGGAAATGACAGGAAATCTTTCTTTGGGGTAGCGGAAAGCGAGACCGGCATTGACGGATTTCGGTTTTGGGATTATCCGATACAGTTGCCGGATACCTGTAAGGNGGAAGTAAATGTATATGNNATGCGGCTGACNAANCACGAGGANNGNTTTATCTATNGCGTGTTCTGCTCGGNNAGTAAGGNTNCCNGTAGCAGTGATTTGAGTGCGGCCGTTGCAGCTGCCGGTATTGTCAGAACAAAGGATTTAAAGACATGGGAACGGCTGGATAACTTAAAGACGCTTCATTCACCACAGCAGAGAAATGTTGTACTGCATCCGGAGTTTGTGAATGGAAAGTATGCATTTTATACACGTCCAATGGATGATTTTATTGATACCGGTTCCGGTGGCGGCATTGGTTTCGGTCTTTGTGATGATATCGAGCATGCAGTCATTGATGAGGAAATCATTACAAGCAAGCGCGTATATCATACGATTACGGAATCAAAGAATGGCGCAGGTGCAGTACCGATTAAGACAGAAAAGGGCTGGATCCATATCGCACATGGGGTTAGAAATACAGCGGCTGGGCTTCGCTATGTCCTATATGCGTTTGCGACAGCGCTGGACGATCCAACCAGGATTATTGCAGAACCTTCGGGATTTCTTTTATCACCGTTAGGAAAGGAACGGATCGGAGATGTGTCTAATGTGGTATTTACAAACGGTCTGGTTGTAAGAGAAAATGGTGAAATCTATCTTTACTATGCATCGTCGGATACCAGAATGCATGTAGCGACGACAACAGTGGAAAAGCTGGTCGATTATGTCTTCCATACACCGATGGATCCGCACAGAAGCGTTGAATGTGTGGCGCAGAGATGTGAGATGATAAGAAAAAATATGGAATTTTTGGCGAAAAATTAATTAAAAGAATTTCTCATTCATTTTTGTAATGTAAAAGTTGATAGCAGATACCTCCATCTTCTATAAACAGTGGCAGTATGCGGGATATAACCACCGTATGCTGCTGCTTTATTTATGCCATTTTTTTATGCAAACTATTTGCTTTTAATATGTATTTTATATGGTATAATGGGTTTAACTTTAAGAGTATGAATCCGCTACCATATCTTAAGCTGTTAAAGGATATCTTTAATATAACAACAATTGTGGAGATATTTTAAGCTATTTGTCGGCAGCCTGTTCACAAGATAGTCATATTGGAGGGAAAATGTTTCGTAAAAAGATAAAAAAGGAGCCATACAATAAAGAGGAGCAAAAACCGGTCATCAGAAGCAGTATTTGTACCGGGGAGAAGGTTGCGGGTTTTAAAGAACTTCGTACCGGAAAATTTACGGAAGTAATGCTGATCAGGAATGATAAGGATATGGAAGAATTTCTTGAGAAGTATGATATTCCTGCGGAGGAGCTAAAAAAAGAATGGTAAATTAAAGGACGTATTAAATTTAATATGCCTGCGGTCCCGATATCGCAGACCGCAGGCTGAGAGAGAAAAATAGCATTAGGAATATTATTTAATGGCGTAAGCTGCCATTACGGTATAATCGCTTAAACGGGGCTCTACCTCACTCCAGAATCCGAAGGTATCAACTTCCTCTCCTTTTTCACTTAGATCAAGCATAATAATATATCCCTGTTGATAATTTTCGTCGCAAAATTTAATAAAAATTTCATCGCCGAAGCTGCTTATTTTGTCGCTCTCCTGATAACCTTCCGCCATCAGTTCGCTGTAAGTCTTTCCTTCCATTGATGCTTCTCTGGTGCAGTTGCCGTCTGCGGCACAAGCCTCCAGTTGTGATTTGCTGTAGATCTGATAGTTGAGACTACAGTTGGAATCCGTTGCTTTTTCTTCGATAAAATGATCGGATATAAAATCTATTTTCCCATCCGAATCCACTTCTTGATATGCTTCGTATGTTTCGCTGTCAACATCCAGATTTATATATAGATAGGCGTAATCTTTCTGCATCTGAACCATGATTTGATAATTGGTTCCCCAGGATGAACTTCCGTATCCGCAGATATCAAATCCCTCGTCTATAATTTCCGATATGGTAAGTCCTATATAAGGACATGTGGGTTCAGGGAAAGTAGGGAATCCAAAACCATCCGGGATTTCTCCGGATTCCTCCCACTGGGCCATAAGTTCATTAAATTCTTCTTCCGTCATCGAATCATCTGAATCGTCGGGATTTTCTGTGTCTTCCTCTTCCGCGTCTTCATCGGATGCTTCTTCTTCCGGCGCGTCCTCTTCGGAAGCATCTTCTTCTATGGAAGCATCTTCCGAGGGAGCCGTTGTTTCTTTGTCTCCGCAAGCTGCTAAAAGAAAGGCGGCCGCTGTAATGCCGAGCATCAATTTGCATAACTTCTTTTTCATAATCATTCCCCTTTCATGGTCTGTAATTTTAAATTGCATGATAATATAAAAAACGCCGGATTGCAACCAACCACAGGGTTCTTTTTTGCGCGTTATAGTTGCCTGCGTTTAAAACCATATAATAATTTGATAGTCATTTAGTGTTAAAAATAGTCATTTCGTGACATCCCCCATGGATAAAATCAGAAGTCTGCCGATAAAATATATGAGGGAAAGGTGGTATAACAGATGTTAGTTGCTGTATGCGATGACTGCGTCAAGGATAGACAGCAAGTGCGGGAACTGATAGAACAGTATGATCAGGTGAAAGGAATCGGTATTACAATTGAAGAATATACATCCGGCGTGGAGTTATGCCGGGATATGGGAAGGCTTTCCGATTTTACAATTATATTCATAGACATTAATATGGATCAGGTTGACGGTCTCCAGACAGTTAGAAAGATCAAGGATATTTATCAGGATCTTCCAATTGTCATCGTAACGGCATTGCTTAATTATGCATTGGAGGGGTATCGTGTGGATGCCGCCCGTTTTTTGACAAAGGAAAACTTAGAAACGACGCTGCCGGAATGTCTGGATGAGATCATAGATAAGTTGAACCGGAAAAATGAGAAGATCACCTATTCTTTTGTGGAAGGAACGATTGCCTTGGAGGTTCAGCGGATCATCTATATCGAGACAGAGCGGCATAAGAATGTATTTTATACGGNAAATGAGGAATATGGNCTTTATAAGAAATTGGGCGAGATCGAGAAGGATCTGATCCCNTATGGTTTTGTNCGGGTACATCAGAGTTTTNTNGTAAATATGCGGTATGTGGAGCGTATCAGCAGTTATATATGCCGCCTGACCACAGGCAAAGAGATTTCGGTGCCAAAGTCGAGATACCAGAAGGTGAAGCAGGATTATGCAGATTACAAGGCTGCGGTTATGTAAGCCGGGCGATATCAACAGCCTGTTTCCGGTATATGTATGGAAAAATAAATATAACTAAATTGAAAGGGGCAAAAATATGAGGGTTACTAACCAGATGTTAAATGAATCAGCAAGAAGGGCGGGTACGCCGGTAAATGGACACAGTCTGCTGGATTATGTGAATGGCGGCAACAGCAATAACATGATCTCAGAGAAGCTGATGGCAAATAAGGGACTGAGTAAAACAGAAAAAACAAAATATGAAAAACAGGAAAAAGCGGCGGAAGACCTTGATACAATAGCACAGAAGCTGTCTGCATCCGGAAAAGACAGTATCTGGGAAAAAGTCAGAGAATCCGGGGACACTACGGAGATTACAAAAAAGGCGCAGGAGCTGGTAGAAAAGTATAATAAGCTTTTAGAAAGCATGAAAGATACTTCCGGTGCATTGAATGAATTTTACAGGAAAAGCTTAAAAGACCTTCCCGCCCAGCATACGGAAGCTCTGGCGGAGATCGGGATCACAGCGAAGAAAGACGGCAGTCTGGAGATCGATCAGGAGAAACTGAAAGGTGCGTCGTTGGAACAGCTGGAAAAAATATTTGGAAAAGACGGCTCTCTGACACCCAGAATTTCCTACATTTCTTCCAGAATAGCGGACAATGCCAGCGCAAATTTGGAAAATCTGTCCGGCAGTTATCTGCCTGACGGCAATACAACCAGCAGTCATCTGAACAAATATGATTTCTGGGGATAATTATTATTACGAAAAGGCAGTCGTTTGGAAGGAAATGAGATACTCCAAAATGGCTGCCTTTTTTGATTGCAGTGCAAAATTTTACTCAATAAGTGGTTTGCGCCATTGGCTCCTTGGGAAGATACTGACTACAGATACGGTCTTCCGGTTTTTCATCAACCAGATAAAGCACCAGAAGGAAGATCCACTCTAAGGGCTTCATGCTTAGATAAACTATATCTGCAGTCCATGCATGATTGATATGTCTGGATATGGGATATCCATAGGTATCGTAAAAGGTTCTGACTGCCTTGTGAAAGCGAGGTGTCTTTTCCAAAATAAGCTGTTCAAAAGCATTTGCTACACAAAGTTGTCTGTTTACCACTATTTTTTCTCCCTTTCGGATTCCATACCGGATGGGCTTTACCAACTTCCTATGTCCGCGCAGGGAAACAGTGCACAAATAGTGCGTGTCATAGGCTACCGGCGGAGGTGAGATTTCTTTGGATAAAACCCAGTCGCTTGTTTTCGTGAACGCCAGAATAATAGCATCCGGCTGTTGTCCAAACAGGCACAGGAGCATGACCAGGATTCCCAATATGGGAAGCAGGGCAACCACTGCCGCCCAAAACAGATTGGCGCCCTTTAATAACCATAAGTTTATTTTCTGCAAAGTGGCATTTTTATAATGAATACTTTCCTGCTTCCCGGCCTTTTCCTTTACTAACCTGACCATCAGAAGAATGGCATGTATCAGATAAAAGAATGGCACAACGCACAGACATAGGCAGACAATAATATCATAACTGCCAAGATATATTCTTATTCCTTCCGGATGTGCCCCGCAAAGCAGCTGGAATATCCACGCAAGGCTCAATCCACATCCTACATATACGCCCCCTAACAGAATTACCTCCAATAGGGGAGGCAGCGCCCTTCTGGTAAATTTTAGAAGAAAATAGCTAAAAAATCCCCACAGAGCAAATAGAATAATGGAAATCATGTGCTCATTGCTGAAAGGCTCATGTGCGTTCGCAATTCCATAGATGTTCAAGGGCTGCTGATAATCCGGCAGATTCCAAAAAGTATAGACTAGCGCCATTTCAATGCATCCAATGGAAAATGCGATCACTTCAAAGATAGGTTTTTTCTTTTTCCGAACCAAAAAAATGATATCCAGCACAATCAAAATAAACGGAGCCAGCAAT
>WFLX010367920.1_pt1 | contig 15370 bp, 10 predicted proteins | sample 4967041 | NCBI WGS metagenome assembly WFLX01 (sample SAMN12857096, study PRJNA449069) | gut metagenome | isolation source: stool from male and female vole | host: Microtus ochrogaster | place: USA:Florida | collected 2017 | reverse complement strand
ACAAGCGCGGCGAGAGTCATACCGAACGGGAGCTTTAAGTCTTTTACGGGTGCCTTTGTGATTTTCGAACCGGGCTTGGCAAGTAATTCAGCTACTTCTGCATCTGCCAGCACTAAGAACTTGGCATTGCTTTCATCCGCGTCCAAAAGGATTTTAAAAATTCTTGAGGATGCAAGCAATTTTTTATTGATGATCGTTCCGATATTCAGGTTTTCCGCTTGAGAAAAGAATTGCAGGTTCTCTACATCCGCTATCGATTTAGGAACGCCGAATTCCTTGGCAGTCAGACAAGAAAGAATATTAGTTTCTGATGATTCGGTCAAAGCCAAAAAGGCATCATATTGATAGATATTATTCTCCCTCAGCACTTCAATATCCCTGCCATCTCCATGCACCACTTCGCAATCAGGCAATCGTGTGGCAATTTCTTCGCATAAGTTGCGGTCGGTCTCAATAATTTTAATGTCGTATTTATCACTATATAATTCAGCGAAACGAATGGAGATTCGGGAAGCCCCCATTATCATCGCGCGTTTGATGACTCTTTTCTTTTTGCCGCACAATTCCCTAACCTCTTCAATAAAAGGAGGAGTAGTGATGAAATATACAATATCATCGCGTCTAAGGGCATCATTACCGTTCGGAATTATTGTTTCATTATTCCGCTTAATGGCAGCAACGTGAAAATCATGGGAAGTAAATGTAATATCCCTGAGTTTTGTGTCTATAAGTGGAGATTCATCGTGAAGTTTAACGCCGATTAACACAAGTCGACCATCGTGTAATTCTCCCCAATATCGTGTCCAATTATGGGAACAAGCGGAATCAATTTCCGCAGCAGCAAGGTTTTCCGGATAAATCAGAAAATCTACGCCAAGTTCTTTTAATATTTTGCTGTTGGAAGTCTGTATAAATTCTGCATTATCTATGCGTGCCACAGTTTTTTTTGCACCCAATTTTTTAGCTATGGCGCATGATGTAATGTTTCTTGTTTCGTAGNGANTTACCGCTATATAAAGATCACATTGATCCACTCCCAGATTTCGCAAAGTNTGAAAAGAGGAAGTGCTTCCGTTCCATGTCATCAGGTTATAATTGCTGTCGAGCATATCAAGTTTTGTTTGCTCAGTATCAAGCAAAATAATATCTTGATTTTCAGTCGACAACATTTTTGCCAAATGCGAACCGACTGCTCCGGCGCCGGCAATTATTATTTTCATAATTGATGATTATGTTTTAAAACCTTTTCAACTTCTTCCACTATTGAATTTGCATCAATACCGGCTAACTCCCTTAATTGACTGACGCTGCCGTGAGTCATCCACTTGTCGGGCACACCCAATGATTTCACAAAAGGCATTTCTATATCATTTTTCCCGTTCTTGAATTTTTTATGCCATTCTGTGATAGCGCTGCCAAAGCCGCCCGAGAGGGCTCCTTCTTCAATGGTGAAAATAAACTTATATTTATTAAATATTTCTTTAAGCAGGTTTTCATCAAGGGGCTTCAGCCAAATCATATCAAAATGGCTGACGGCAATCCCTTTNTCATTAAGAGATNTTNTACCCTTNTTGNCTNCATTTCCAATTTCTNCAATTNNCAGANTAGCCACTTCTNCGNTAGGCTCNTCTGAGATGCATTTCCCTTTGCCAATTTCGGCAGGGATCGCCTTAGCTGAAATTTCACCTTGTGTTTCAGCCGGAGCATTTCCCCGCGGGTACCGTATAGCCAAGGGCCCTTCGAAGGTTGAGGCAGTAAGCATCAGGCGTCTCAAAGTATCGGCGTCCATAGGAGCAGCGATGTGCATATTCGGAATGCAACGAAGGTAAACCAGATCAAAGAGACCATGATGTGTTACACCATCTTCACCAACCAGACCTGCGCGGTCGACGCAGAAAGTCACGGGTAGATTCTGAATTGCAACATCATGAATGATATTATCGTATGCTCTTTGCAGGAATGAAGAGTAGATGGCTACAAATGGTTTCATGCCGGCGGAAGCGAGTCCTCCGGCGAATGTTACGNCGTGACCTTCAGAAATTCCGACATCAAAAGTTCTTTCAGGAAATGCCTGAAGCATTTTCGACATTGATGTTCCGCTTGGCATAGCCGCTGTGATACCCACAATTTTGGGATTCTTTTCAGCTAATTTTACTAAATAATTGCCGAAAATATCCTGCCACTTCTCAACTTTCTTTATTTTAGAATCAGTTGTAATTCTGTCGCCCGATTCAGGATTGAATTTTCCCGGAGCGTGCCATGTCGTAGGGTCTTTTTCAGCTGCCTCAAATCCTTTCCCTTTTACAGTGTGAAGGTGCAGGATTCGGGGTCCCTTCATATCCTTGATTTCTCGCAACACCTTGACTATTTTATTCACATCGTGTCCGTCAAAGGGTCCGAAATAACGGATATTGAGACCTTCAAAAATATTTTGTTGGTGAGAGATGAGGGATTTTAATGAATTGTTGNATCTNAGAATTGAGCCTTTCCNTTTATCNCNTATATAACCGTTATTACGGAAGAAGTCATATATTTTCTTCCTCAAATTATTATATCGAAGGGAGGTGGAAATATCTGAAAGATACCTATGTAATGCGCCTACATTATCATCAATGCTCATGTCATTGTCATTGAGGATAATCAGCAAATCGTTGGGATTATTTGCCGCATTATTAAGCCCTTCAAAAGCCAGACCGCCGGAAATGGAAGCATCCCCAATGAGTGCTACGGTCTTTCGGTTTTCATTTCCGGGAGTTAATTTGTCGGCTATTGCCATTCCCAATGCGGCAGAAATTGAATTGCTTGCGTGACCGGCTACAAATGTGTCATACTCCGATTCCATGGGAGAGGGGAATCCGCTGAGTCCGCCAAGTTTTCGTTGGGTACAAAACCGGTCGCGGCGTCCTGTCAGAATTTTATGTGCGTATGCCTGATGTCCGACATCGAATACTATTCTGTCTTCAGGTGTATTGAAAACATAATGGAGAGCCACAATAATGTCAACAGCTCCCATGCTTGAAGCAAAATGCCCCGGATTTTCTGCAAGAGAATTGATAATAAAATTTCTTAATTCCCTGCTTACTTCCGGCAAAACCTCCACAGGGAGTTTCCTTAGGTCAGCGGGGCAATTAATTCTTTCAAGGAGAGGATAAATTTTGTCGGATATTTCTTTATCTTCCACAGAGTTCATTATCAAAATTTATTTCTTTCGGCGTTCAATCAGAGGTCTGATATATCTTTTCCATAGAGGAACAAAAATAATTATCCCTGAGAATGCAGCGACGAGAATATTTTTACCGTCAATGCCACCTTTTGTAAAAAGATAATATACAAGCCATATCCATAAGAGAGCCAATAAAATAAGCCCGCCTATTTTTCCAATTTCATTTCCTTCGCCGGAATATTGTTGTTTCATTGTTGCGAATTTAATAAAAAAATTAGATTTTCTTGTTATCTTTGTAATCTTATTAGAGAATTATAGTTCTTTTATGAAAAGAAAGATAATATTTTTCCTCAATTTTATTCTATTTATTTCGCTTTTTTCTTGCTCCGGAAAGCATAAAGTTTCGGACAGCGATTCAAGCGCCAATGCAGATTTGATGAAGGCATCGGACTCTATTTCCGCAGACTCAATTGTCGAGCCGGAGAAGCCTTTGTTGCGCACAACTTCCGAGATATTGGAATACATAAATAATTCCCCTGACAAAGAAAAATATGAGAAAGGGATTATTCCTGCAATGGCTGAGGATGTACCGAAATATGCAGCAAAATTATTAAATAACGATAAGGACGGATTTTTGATTGTTGATAAAAACACAATGAAGTGTTATCGTTATGATGTCTACGGAGTCTTACAGGAGAGTGTCGGAATAGCGTGTGCGCGTCCCTACGGCTCCAAACACAAACGCAGAGATAATCGCACTCCCGAAGGATTTTTTGAAATAGAAGGTATTTATGATTCCACCGATTGGCTTTATACAGACGATGATGGAAACACATCGGAGGTAAAGGGTCAGTTTGGTCCCCGCTTTATGAGGGTAAAGAATCCTGTGTCGTCGCAAATAGGAATTCATGGCACTTGCTCTCCATGGAGTATAGGAGGAAGGCGTTCTCATGGATGCATTAGAATGACGAATGAAAATATTTTGAGGTTTGCGGAAATTTGTAAAGCCGGATGGCCGGTGATTATCTCTCCCGGTCCCTATGATATGGCTGTTAACGAGGAGGAAGGATACGATATTCCGTCGGTTTCTGTTTTGCCCGGAAAGCCACGTTGTAAGGCTTCAAAGAGGTTGCCCGGCAGTTATGAAAAGAAAAATGCCGAGCAGGAATCAGTGAAAAATGATTCTATAGAAAATCATGAAGAAAATCAAAATATTGAAATTAGGGAAAATAAAGAAATAAACGATATAGAGGAACAAAAAGAGGCTCATAAAGTAGAAGAAAATGACGCGTGAACGTAATAGATATAAGGATACATATAATCCGGTGATTGACCTTCCGGGTAATTCTTCGGAAGAGGAGATGACTGAACTCCACTCCGGGGAAGTATCAAATAAAAAAACTGATTCCAAACCTCATAAAATAAGGAAGACTAAGGAGAGGGATAGTAAACCGGAAATGAAAGTGAAACTCCACCCTACTAAGGTGAGCAGTTGGGATAAGATACATACCGCTCTCACATCTGAAACATCCCGATGGATTTTTGGATTGGTATTGGGCGCTTTCGGTGTTTATCTGCTCGTGGCATTCTTTTCTTATTTCGCTCATTGCATATCCGATCAGGCTGCAATCAGCAATACACCCGTCGGGTCGCTTCCACCGGTAGGCAATGCCGGAGGTGAAGGGGGCGCTCGTCTTTCAGAATTTTTAATAAATGAATCCTTTGGACTCGGTTCGTTTGTAATAATTCTGTGGTTGATTGCTATCGGGCTTAAATTACTTCTCGGAGTGCCGTGTTTCAAGACGGTGAATTTTACAATAAAGTGCCTTGTAGGATTGATTACTCTTTCCCTGATTATCGGACTTCTGACGATCTCTTTTGATTCTCCCGTGAATTGGGGAGGATATCACGGTCGGTATGTCAATGAGTTTATAGTGAAATTCATTGGAATGACCGGAGCCTGGATATTGTGTCTANTGNTAATAGNAATNTTTGTTGTTATCATGNCTNANNGACTTTANAAAATGGGTTATANNCAAGCNAAATNTATTNCNTGAAAAGAAAAGANAGGCTNCCGAAGANAGAGCGGAACNCGANCGCGTTGAGATGGAACTTGAGGAGATGAGGCAACGTGAGAAAGAGGATTTGATAAGGTCCGGAGAAGGAATTGATCCTGCTCATTCTAAGGATGAAGAGGAAGAAACACTTGTCAAATTCGGTGGCAATGACGCAGAAATTGATAAATCTGTTGCCGGCTACTATATTGAAGATGAATTGCCGGAGGATGAAGAAAATCAAACAGGTTATGAAATAGAAGATGATGAATTATCAGCTACTCCTAATGCGATGGATTCTGAAAGACGGGAAAGCGATGACACGGATGAAGAAACGAAGGATTCCGCTGAGGAACCGGCTATGGTGGTTAATGTAAATCAAATTGCAGAAGCTGAAAACGTCAAACAGCAGGAATCATTTATAAAAAGAATGTATAAATTTCCTTCACCGTTTTTATTAAGGGAGGGAAATCAAAAACTGACTGTGGATATAGAGGAGCAGAAAGCCAATAAAGAGAGAATTAAAGAGACTCTGCTTTATCACGGAATCCCTATCACTGAAATCAATGCAACGGTGGGTCCAACTGTGACGCTATATGAGATTAAGCCGGAGCAGGGAATCAAGATCGCCAAGATTAAAAATCTTGCTGATGATATCGCTTTAAGTCTGTCAGCAATAGGTGTACGCATAATTGCTCCGATGCCGGGTAAGGGTACTGTCGGTATTGAAGTGGCAAATGCAGAGCCGCAGACTGTTTCGATGCGCACAATTATCCAGAGTAAAAAATATAATGAGACACGCTATAGACTTCCTGTCGCCTTAGGTAGCACCATTGGAAATGATGTTTATATTGCCGACCTTACAAAGATGCCTCACCTGTTGGTGGCTGGTGCTACGGGTCAGGGTAAATCCGTGGGACTTAATGCGATTATAGCATCTATTCTTTATAAGAAGCGACCCGATGAAGTCAAATTTGTAATGATTGACCCTAAAGAGGTGGAATTTTCTCTTTACGCGAAATTGGAGAAACATTATCTTGCCAAGTTGGATGGGGAAGATGCCATCGTCACTGACATGTCTAAGGTAGTGGGTACTCTCAGTTCCCTTTGCGTTGAGATGGACGATAGGTATAAATTGTTGCGAAAAGCCGAAGTCAGGAATATTGAGGAATATAACACCAAGATTTCTCAACACAAGTTGAAAGAATCCGAAGGTCACAGATTCTTGCCATATATAGTTTTGATTGTTGATGAGTTTGCCGATTTGATTATGACAAGTGGCAAAGAGGTGGAGACTCCTATAGCGCGTCTTGCCCAAAAGGCACGCGCAATCGGTATTCATGTCATTATTGCAACCCAACGTCCGTCAACTAATGTCATTACCGGTATAATTAAAGCAAACTTTCCTGTCAGAATAGCGTTTAAAGTGTCATCAGGAATAGATTCAAAGACTATTCTTGATTCTACCGGCGCTCAATCTCTTATCGGTAAGGGAGACATGTTGATTGGCAACAATACCGATCTTGTTAGAGTGCAATGTGCATTCATTGATACCCCGGAAGTGGAAGAAATATGCAATTACATAGCAAAACAACCGTTTAATTCCGGACCTTATATCCTGCCCGAACCGATAGTTAATGGCGATGGTGATTTGCCGGGAGCTCAGGGGGGAGTAGGAGAATTGGATCCGTTATTTGAAGATGTGGGCAGATTGGTGGTTTCCACCGGTTTCGGCTCAACATCCGGCGTGCAACGAAGATTCTCCATCGGCTATGCCCGTGCCGGTAAGATTATGGACCAATTGGAATATTACGGTGTTGTCGGTCCTTCTCTGGGAAGTAAGCCGCGCTCTGTGCTTGTCGATGACATGGGATTTGAAAATATACTTCAAACAATTAAACATTGAAAAATTTGAAAAACATAAATAAAATATGGGTTTATGCGTGTTTGGCAATATTGTGCTTGCTTGGAGGAAGTAATGTTGCGAATGCAAAAACTTTGACTCCGGCAGAATTATTGCAAAAATGCGGAACAAAATTGAAATCAGCCTCAAGTATCAGATGTGATTTTACAATGGCAGCATCCGGTAAATCTTTAACAGGCAACATTCAATCAAAAGGGAGTAAATTTGCGGTTAATGTCTCCGGAGCGGCAACGTGGTATGATGGTAAAACCATGTGGAGTTATAGTAAAGCCTCAGGGGAGACAACGGTATGGTATCCCGGAAAGGCAGAATTGGCTGAGGCAAATCCACTTCTTTATTTATCTTCAACTTCTGAAAAAGAATTTAATGTTTCAGAACAATCGGCTAATAAAGCCGGATTAAGAACATTGATTCTAACCCCCAAAAAGAGAAATATGGGAATAAAGAGGGTGGTGGTGCAAATCAACACTTCAACTCTGTTGCCTACTTCTATTAAAATAGAATCGCCGTCCGGAAATATCGGGATAGCAATCAGATCGCTAAAATTGAACATCTCTATTCCTGATAACGTATTCAAGTATGATTCAAAAAAATATAANAATGTACAGGTGANGGATTTAAGATANGAATTTTTAATNTATAGAAAAACACANAAATATGNAAGAAAGNNAAGTTAAAGTACTGATAATCGGTTCGGGACCTGCAGGATATACAGCAGGCATATATACTTCACGTGCAAACCTCAATCCACTGATTTATGAAGGAAACCAGCCGGGAGGACAACTGACTCAAACAACTGAAATCGAGAATTTCCCCGGTTATCCGGAGGGAATTCAAGGTCCTGAGATGATGCAGCAGATTCGTCAGCAAGCATTAAGATTCGGGNCAGAAATTGTTTCCAAGACAATTGCAGAAGTTGATTTTTCAAGTCGACCGTTCAAATGTATAGATGAAGATGGTGGGGTAATAATAGCTGATACGGTAATTGTCAGCACCGGAGCATCGGCAAAATATCTTGGTTTACCCGATGAAGAGAAATATATGGGAATGGGAGTGAGTGCGTGTGCCACATGCGACGGATTTTTCTATAGAAAGAAAGTCGTGGCAGTAGTCGGTGGAGGTGACACAGCTTGCGAAGAGGCTCTCTACTTGTCGACTCTTGCAAGAAAAGTATATCTTATAGTTCGTAAGGATTACCTGCGCGCTTCAGACGTGATGCAACGCAGAGTAAGAGACAAAGAAAATATTGAGATACTTTTCAATTGCAACACTGTGGGTCTCTTTGGAGAAGACGGAGTGGAAGGCGCAAAAATAGTGGAATATAAAGGAACCGACAGAGAGCAGGTGTTTGACATTGAAATAGACGGATTCTTCCTCGCTATAGGTCATCACCCGAATACAGACATCTTCAAAGGGCAATTGGATATGGATAAAGAGGGGTATATTATGACTAAAGCTCCTACCACTCATACAAACGTTGAGGGGGTCTTTGCCGCCGGCGATTGCGCTGATCCTATTTACCGTCAGGCAGTTTCAGCTGCCGGCACCGGTTGTCGAGCAGCATTGGACGCTGAAAGATTTTTAATGGAACATTGATAAAATAAAAATGACAGAAAAACAAAAACTTCTTGATTCGCGCTATCTCCGGATGGCGCGAATCTGGAGTGAAAATTCATATTGCATTCGCAGAAAAGTCGGTGCATTGATTGTCAAAGACCAGATGATTATTTCGGATGGGTATAACGGCACCCCATCCGGCTTTCCGAATATTTGCGAAAACCCTTCGGGGAGTACTTTCCCATACGTTTTGCACGCGGAGGCAAATGCCATAACGAAAGTGGCTCGCAGCAACAATTCATCTGAGGGAGCAACGTTATATGTAACTGCTTCGCCTTGCATAGAGTGTGCGAAATTGATTATTCAAGCCGGTATTAAAAGGGTTGTCTATTCGGAAATGTATCGTATCACTGATGGTCTTGATTTATTGAAAGAAGCCGGAATTGAAACAATATATATGCCCGTAGATTAAATTTTAATATAAAGGTTTGAGATAACAAAAACTGACTGTTATTTGTTAGAAAGTTGATGAATACCAACAAGCGCAGCATTCAGATGCTGTTAATACCGATTATATTTGCCGTCGGCATAGCCGGAGGGTTATTTATTGGAAAGTATTTTTTCTCCAGTTATACTTCCCCTCAGGAGGCTAAGTTACATGCAATTTTAAGAATGATAGACGAAGAATATGTGGATGATGTCGACCTTGATTCTTTGTTTGAGCAATTCTATCCTAAGCTCCTGTCACTTCTTGACCCACATTCCGCATATATTCNCGCCTCTGAACTTCAGGTTGTCAACGATGACCTTGAGGCTTCCTTCAGTGGTGTTGGAGTCTCTTTCCAGATAATAAATGACACGGTCAATATCATTGAGGTCGTGGCTGGAGGACCCTCTGAAAAAGTCGGTCTTCTTGCTGGTGATAAAATTTTGAAAGCCGACACAGTTTCACTTACAGGTAAGAACGCCACATCAGAAAAAGTTTATAAGACCCTGCGTGGCAAGAAAGGGACTAAGGTTCTTTTGGAAATATTGAGGTCTTCATCAGCCAAACCATTGAAATATGAAATTATTCGCGGAGAAGTTCCGGTTCATAGTGTCGATTGTGTATATAAACTGAATGATTCCACCGGCTATGTCAGAGTAAGCAAATTTGCAAAATCCACTGCAGATGAGTTTAACGATGCAATGTTGCATCTGGCATATCAAGGCGCGAAGAAATTCGTGATAGATTTAAGAGGAAATTCCGGTGGTTATCTTGACCAGGCAGTTCTGATGGCTCAGGAGTTCTTGCCTGAAGACGCCATGATAGTCTACACCAAGGGTAAAATGCCGGAATACCAATCTATGGTTGCATCGCCGGGCACGGGACGTTTCATCAACAATGAGATTGTGGTATTGACCGATGAATATTCCGCATCAGCGTCAGAGATTTTTGCCGGTGCAATTCAGGATAACGACCGCGGATTGGTTGTCGGCAGGCGCACTTTTGGCAAAGGTCTCGTGCAGATTCAAAATATGTTGCCCGACAGCAGTGCAATCCGCCTGACCATTGCGCGCTATTATACTCCTTCAGGACGGTCAATTCAGAAGGATTATAAAGAGGGTGATTATGATTTGGATATTTCCCGGAGATTTGCGCATGGTGAGTTTTATAATGCCGACAGCATTAAATTTGATAAGAATAAGATGTTTACAACGCTAAGCGGTCGAACAGTCTATGGTGGAGGAGGCATAATGCCTGACCTTTTCGTGCCGGAAGATACGACCGGATTAACATCATATTATATACAGGTTTCCAATGCCGGACTCATCAGAAACTACGCTAATAAGGTCGCAAATAATTACAGAACAATTTTAAAAAATGCCAGGTCTACCGAGCAATTCAAAAAACTTCTTCCCCGCGACAATACTCTTTTGGAAGGATTTGTGAGCTATGCGGTTAGTCAAGGTGTGCCTGCCCGTTGGTATTATATCAACAAGAGCCGGGATTTGATTTTGTCTCAACTTAAAGCCATTATCGCGAGAGATGTGCTGGGATATGATTCTTTCATAGAAATGCTTAATGAGAAAGACCCTGTTGTGAAGCGTGCTCTCGAAGCTCTCGACTCCGGAGAATCACCCGTCTTCATCAACGGAATGATAGATATAAAAAAGGACACAAGAAAAAAGAAAACAAAATAATTATGGAAAAATCCGAAATACGCAGAAAAGTTAATGCAATGCGCCGAATGTTGTCGGAAGTTGAAAAGATGACGGCTGCAGAAGAAGTGTTTACTCGATTGGAGGAGACCGCAGCCTTTCTTATGGCAGACCATGTCTTGATGTATCATTCTTTACCCGATGAACTTTCAACTCATAAATTCCTGAAAAAATGGGGGAACAAAAAACATTTCTATCTTCCGAGAGTGAATGGTGTGAATCTTGATATCCTTCCATATAATGAAAGCCGACTTGAATTGGGTTCATTTCATATTGAAGAGCCTACGGGTGATGAAACCATTGACCCTCAGGATATAGAAGTGATTGTTGTGCCTGCTGTCGCTTACGACCGCAGGGGAAACAGACTTGGCAGAGGAAAAGGATTTTACGACAGATTGCTTGCTGAAGCAAAAGCTACTANAATCGGTGTCNGTTATGAATTNCAGCTGATGGATGAACTTCCGGCNNNGGAACATGATGTTCCGATGGATATGGTTATTACACNAAAAACAACCATTATCATCNANTANTGAATCAATCTNTTTNAAAAATANTTAAAATTTATCGTTTAACGATAAATTATTTTGGTCTTTTGATAATTCTATTATATATTTGCATTGCAATGATAATTGTGATGCATTTTTTTATATATGCATAAAAATTATTATATTTGGAGTTGATATTCAATTCTGCATTGAATGGTAAAAAGTGATTTCTTGACAACTTGAAAAAAGAAACTAATCTATTATAAAATTAAAATCTATGAAAAAAAGATTATTATCCATGTTGATGATTATGACGGCGATATTACCGGCATCAACAGTAGCTCAGGCACAGATGCCTCAAATGACTCCACTGCCCTTGAAGGAAGGAGTCAAGAGTGGAGTTTTATCTAATGGATTGCATTATTATGTTCTTCATAATGAAGAACCCAAAAACCGTGCAAATTTTTATATTGCACAAAAAGTAGGTTCTACGCTTGAAACTCCCGAGCAACTCGGTCTTGCCCACTTCCTCGAGCACATGGCTTTCAACGGCACCAAGACTTATCCGGGAAAGAATCTTTTGAATTATCTTCAATCCAAGGGTATTCGGTTCGGTGCGGACATTAATGCCTACACCGGTTTTGACGAGACTGTATATAATATTGACAATGTTCCGTGTAACGATGTGGCTTTAATGGACAGTGTTCTTTTGGCTCTTCGCGATTGGAGTTGCAATATCCTTCTCGAAGAGAGTGAAATAGAAGCAGAAAGAGGAGTGATTCATGAAGAATGGCGCACGCGCAATGACGCCAACACCAGAATGTTCACTACTATACTTCCTCAATTATTTGAAGAATATCAATATCACCAGATGCCTATTGGCAGCATGGATGTAGTGATGAATTTCAAGCCTCAAGCCATCCGCGATTATTATCATAAATGGTATCGTCCGGATCAACAGGGCATCATTATCGTAGGCGATTTTAACGCTGATGAAATGGAGCAGAAAGTTAAAGAGCTCTTCTCTGCAATCCCGATGCCTGAAAATGCCGCTCCGCGCGTTTATCAACCCGTAAGCGACAATCAGGAACCGATATATGCAACGTTTGAAGACCCTGAGTTAGCTCAATCACAACTGTTGATTGGGTTTAAATACGAGCTTCTTCCATTTGAAATGAGAAATACTATGGAAGCATATCTCGGAAATGACATCATGAAAGTGGTGATGGCAAAACTCATCAATAACCGNCTGGAAGAGTATACTCAAAATCCGGATTGCAAATATGCATACGCACAGGTTGCATTCGGGAATTATTATGTATCTTCCACAAAGGGAGTGTTTAATGTCGTGATTCTTCCCAAAGGTGATTTCCAAGGTGCTATGGAAGATGCAATGTCAATCGTAACACGCGCATGCAAGACCGGCTTTACAACTTCTGAACTTGAACGTGTGGATTCTGAAATTCTTTCAAACTACGAAAAATTATATNATGAGCGTGACNAANCCGNTTCNNCCGATTTAGCTAACGATCTAATTCGTTATTTCATTGACAATAAGCCGAATCCCGGAATTGAAGTTAAATATGAGTTGATTAAATCCCAGCTTCCGCAGCTCCCGGTAGATTTTGTCAACGCTATGGCTGCTCAACTTTTGNCTCCCTATAATCAAGTNATCGTTNTGGCTNAANCNCAGGTTGACGGTAANCCACTTCCCGAAAAGACAACAATGGTCAACGCTCTCAACGGGGNTCNCAATGCANAATACGAGGCATACGTTGATGAAGTAATAACCGATCCGTTAATTGAAAACTTGCCGAAACCCGGAAAGGTTGTAAGTCAATCAGAGAATAAAGAACTGGGCACAACTATAATCAATCTATCTAATGGAGTCAAGGTTGTGGTTAAACCGACTGATTTTGAGAATGACAATATCCACATGACATTCTTTAAAGAGGGTGGCAAAAGCAGTTATGCCGTTTCCGAAGCCGCTAATGTTCTTTTGATGGAAGATGCATACGATTATTCCAATCTGGGCAATTTTGATGTTGTAAAACTCAAAAAATATCTTGCAGGCAAGAAAGTTAATTTGGGTCTGACCACAGGTATCTCAACCACTGCGTTTGAAGGATCCTCAACTGTAAAAGATTTCCCCACATTGCTTGAGTTGCTCACAGCATCTTTTGTGGAATTAAATCCGAATAAGAATCAATATGAGGTGATGATTGCAAATGTTTTGCCAATCTTTGAATCACGTGAAAATGACCCGATGATAGTTTTCCGAAGAAATTTGAATAATGCTCAATGGAACAATAATCCGGTTATGGCGTCTCCCGACCCGGCTATTATTAAAGCTGCTGATTATGACAAGATGTTTGCAATGGTGAAAAACCTCACAAAGAATGCGGCTAATTTCACAATGATTCTTACCGGTAATGTAAATGTGGACCAACTCATTCCCTTGCTGAATCAATATGTTGCGTCATTACCCTCTACAGGTAAAAAGGATAAGGTTGAGATTCTTAACCCGATTGCATTGGCTCAAGGCTTCGTTTCAAAAACAGTTGACCTTACCATGCAGACTCCGGCTGTCATTGTATTTGAAAATTATAATGGAGTCAACATTCCGTTTGATATGAAGAATGATGTTATGACCAATCTTGTGGCTGACGTTCTGGACAATAATTTCACCACTACGTTACGTGAAGAGGAGGGTGGAACTTACGGTGCCTCAGTATATTCTCAAATCCTTCCCGCTTCCAAGCAATGGGACCTTGTCTATAATTTCCAAACCAATGCTGAGATGGCTCCGAGATTGATTGAAAGAGCCAATAAAGAAACTTTGGAATTGCTTGCCAAGGGCACTGATACAGAGGAATTCAAAAAGGTTGTAGAAGCTGCTCGCGCTCAATTGGAAAATCAACTCCGCACCAACGACTTCTGGCAAAGCCAACTTCTTTATATGGAGAGAGGTTATGATCTTCTGACCGGTAGAGAAGAATTCATCCGTTCATTGACAGTTGATGATTTCAACCAATATGTGAAGACAATGAAGCCTGGTGATAACAGAATTCAAGTAATTCTCAATGGTAAGGCTGCTAACTAAATTGATTTAATTCTTTTAACGGGTGTTTCAAAACATCTATAAGGTTAATTTACCTCTATGGATTTTGAAACACCCCTTCTCCATTCTAATTTTATGATTAAAAATTTTTTAGGCGCATTTGCTGCCGTAGCCATCATGACAGTTATATCTCCAAATGAAGTTGCAGGAGCAGACACAACTTCTTCAACAAATCCTCTTTTTCAAACAAACCTGTTACCTTTCAATGCCATTCCGTTTGACAGGATGACTCCTGAATTATATGAGGAAGCAGTGAAAGAAGGTATCGCAAAGCAAAATCAAGCGATTGCTGCAATTGTAAATCAAAGAAGCATACCTACTTTTGAGAACACCATCGTTGCCTTTGAGAAATCCGGTGCTGACCTTCTCCGTGCGGTGCTGGCAATCGGAAATGTTGAACATGCTGTCGGAGACCCCGCTCTTATGAAAGTAATGGCAGATGTTACTCCCTTGCTATCCGAACAGGAAGCATCCGTATTGCTCAACGAACCTCTTTGGAATCGCATTAAGCAGGTTTATGAAACAATGGATTCCGACACGAGTCTCACTCCGGAAGATAAAAGGCTTATCAAAGAAACATATCTTCAATTTGCACTGAATGGCGCAGACCTGAAAGGTGAAGATAGAGAAAAATACAGGAAGTTATCTTCAGAATTGTCTGACCTGACAATTAAATTTTCACAGAATCTCACCAATGAGATGAAGAATCCGGATAGAAGACTTTGGGTTACCAAAGACCAACTCTCCGGAATCCCGCAGGATATTATAAATGCTGCTAGCGCCGAGGCTAAGGAGGCTTTGGCTGCTGAGGGAAAAGATGATGACGAGTCCTTATATTTGTTCACAATCTTTATCCCTTCTTAT
>WFLX010317191.1_pt1 | contig 15375 bp, 14 predicted proteins | sample 4967041 | NCBI WGS metagenome assembly WFLX01 (sample SAMN12857096, study PRJNA449069) | gut metagenome | isolation source: stool from male and female vole | host: Microtus ochrogaster | place: USA:Florida | collected 2017 | reverse complement strand
TATGATATTTTTGGAACATAAATGTTGAAGCAAAGAGTTATGTAAGCCGGATGCAAAATACATGACATTCCAAAGGAGCCACTTATGAAAAAACCGCTTTTATGTAGATTTACTACATACTGTATGACGATGATCCTGCTTGTCGCTATGCTGGGAAGCTTTTTTCCGATACCGGCACAGGCTGCCAATATCGTAGTATGTATCGATCCCGGTCATGGCGGAACAAACACCGGCGCCCATTATTTTGGACTGTGGGAAAAAGATCTTAACCTGATCATTGCTAATGCCATGAAGGAAGAACTGATGAAATACGAAGGCATCACCGTGGTTATGACCAGAACCATCGATACGACGCTTTCTTTGGAAGAACGGGCACAGATCGCGGCAGACGCGGGTGCGGATTTTCTCTACTGTATTCATCTGAATGCTTCTGACAATCATGAATTTTTCGGTTCCGAAGTATGGGTTTCGGCATTTGGCGAATATTATTCCAGAGGAAAAAGCTTTGGAACGATAGAACTGCAGCAGTTATCAGAGGATATCGGTATATATACTGCAAGAGGCGTTAAAACAAGGCTGTCAACAGACAGCGATGGCGATTATTACGGCATTATCAAGCATTCCGTCAACCGAGGTGTAACGCCGGCGCTGATCGAGCATTGTTTTATGGATGAAGCCCATGATTATAATTTTTATCAGTCGATGGAAGCATTGAAACTGCTTGGAAAAGCAGATGCTACTGCAGTCGCAAAATATTATGGATTGTCTTCATCTGTTCTGAATGTAGATTACAGCAGCTATGCCTGTCCGGCTTTTCCGGTTCCTACGGATGTAGTAATGCCGGATACGACAGAACCGGAGGTAAGCAGGATCGAGCTGATTGGTCATAATATGGTAAATAATACGGCAACCCTTCATGTATATGCGGCAGACAGTGACAGTAAGATCATCTACTACAGCTATAGCTGCGACGGCGGCAAAACATGGTCCAAGCTATGGGGCTGGAATGCGGAAGGCGAAGGGTATATCACGATCCCGCTGCCCAAAAACCAGATAAGAAATGTCTGCATCAGGGTATGGAATCAGTACGATAAATACACGGAAAGCAACCATATTATTTTCTAAATTATTTTCTGATTTGAAAGTTCCGTATTAAGCTTATCCCTTATGATATGCTATTTTTTCACGGACTACTATGCCGGACGCAAACAATAATACTGCCCCTAAAAGCCAGTACATCCAAGTTCCGTAATCCCCTTTCATCATCCGGAACAGGGCGAACTTCCCTAAATAATTGTTTCCGCCGATATTTACCACATAATAGATCACAGCGATCATATACCCGATGACCACCTGATTGGTTACGGCGGAAACAAAAAAACCTATACTTCCCAAAAAGAAAATCTCACAGCATGATCCACGGAAAAGAATGTCGAAATCAAAAATCCCTCCACTTCTTTTCATCTGATATAAAAACATCCAAATGACCAAAAGGCAAACCAGAGCCGCTGGAAGCATCCGGAAAAGATATACTTTCCACATGGATGTTTTTTTACTTCTCTCCAGATTCCAGATGGCTTTATCCTGTTCCGGCATAAAGAGCGGAGTGAAAAGAATAAGACCGATGAACGCAACATACATCTCCATGACCTTTGCCGCTTGGACGCTTTCCAATCCTTTCAGGCTTACAAACCCGCCGGACAAAAGCGCCAAAAGAAGAACCAGCAGCAGATGGGGATAATATTGTTTTTTTACAAAACTACTTATCAAATTTGCGTAATTTTTCATGCACACTTTCCCCTCCCCTGCGCTTTTTCTCATAAACAAGCACCGTAAGTATCACACAAACGACAGCCAGCAGAAAATAAAATCCCCGGTTAAAGAGTAATTCTTTTTCAAGAGAGAAATAAAGCAGCGTCATACCAAGCGTATTCCATCTTGCCACCAGCTTCAGTCCGAAATCTCCCACCAGCGCAGTCGCGCTAATAAGGCTTGAAAATGCCCATGCTACCTGCAAAAATATCGTCCAGATAGTATCTGTAAACTCCGTGATCAGAAAAGACACGGCAAGCACCGTCATGATCTCCGGCAAAAGCCATATGCCGGGCACGGTCAGAAACGCCCAGATATCTCCCTGAATCCCCATGGTCTGCGCCCTATAATAAAACGGCTGCTGTATCAATAATGCCGTAAGGAACACAGGAATACTGATCATAACCAGATTGGCAAGATAACGGCTTAAGATAATCTGCGTCCCGGAGGCAGACTTGGAAAAAATAACCTGCTGTACTTTTGCCCGTTTATCACGAAGCACTCTTGACACGCCGATAAAGATCGGCAGAACGGAAAGTATGATTCCGGCATAATCGCAAAACAGCCGCATATAGGCACGTGTCAGCCCGTCTTTTGTACTTAAGGCATCAAAGTCTTCCTTCGCCTGTTCATATGTCATCGGGACACGGATGCGGTTCTCATAACTTTCCTTTTCATAAAACGAACCCTTCCCCACAAGATCGCAGACTTCTTCCATTGCAGCTTCAAATTCCGCATAAGTTAATCCTTCTTTTACATCTGTACAACATTCCAAAATTGCTTTTACCTGCTCTAACTCACCATCAGTTAAGTTGACTTCCTTGTAAAATCCTATGGGATAAGTGGCAAAGGAATTGCGACCAACTTCCTGTATCAGATTCGCCAAAGTCCCCTCCATAATCAAAGCATCATCCTGTGTCACTGTCTCTCCGTAATAAGACCATCCCGGCTGCGGTTCCCGTAGCTCATCTTCGCCGCTCATCTGACTGGTAATAAACAAAACAAAGATCACAACATAAATATAATACACCAGACTTTTCAAAACCTGCCTGCATTCTTTTATAAATAATGTTCCGAACATATCTTTCTTTTCCTTTCCTTAACCTATATTTTCCTTATGCATCAGATACATATATGCATCCTCAACATCCGGCTGCACCTGTCTGGCTTGCGAAAAAGGCTGCTCGTCTGAAATGATCTTTACATTTGCCGTACTTCCCGTAACAAGAATTCCCGTTACCATATATTTTTCTTTTACTTTTTCCAATTCCACTGCCGCGATTTCCGCGGAATACACCTTCCCCTCTACCATAGAGAGCAGCTCCGTCACCTTGCCGTTAAAACAGATTTTTCCCTGATTGAGCACAGCAATATTTTCACAGGTTGCCTCGATATCTCCTACAATATGCGTAGAAAGTAAGACGATCCTGTCCTTTGCAATCTCGCACAAAAGATTCCGGAATCGGACTCTTTCCTCAGGATCCAGTCCCGCCGTGGGTTCATCTACAATAATTACCTTGGGATCATGGATGATCGCCTGTGCGATTCCAAGCCGCCTTATCATTCCACCGGACATGGATTTTACCTTGATCTTTTGCTTTTCCAACAAATTGACTTTTTCCAGCATCTCCGGCACTTTACTTTTTCTTTCCGACTTAGACATTCCCGAAAGTACCGCCAGATAATCTAAAGCCTCATAAACGCTCATATTTCCATACATGGAAAAATCCTGGGGAAGATATCCGGTCATATCTCGTATCTGCCTGTTCTTTTCAACCGGCACACCGCAGATCGTCACTTCACCCTCCGTCTTTTTGAGCAGAGTAGTCAGTATTTTCATCAGCGTGGTTTTTCCCGCGCCGTTAGGTCCAAGCAGTCCGAACATTCCCTGTGATATGGTCAGATCCNCCTTTGNCAGNGCCTGTTNTTTTCCNTAATTCTTTGTCANATCNCGGATCTCGATTNACATCTCCATTGATATTGCAATCTCCCTTCTTGAAATAATCTTTAAATAAGAACTTTTGCAGCATAATTCTACTTCAAATCCGTGCGCATCCACAGAAAGCACTAAGGAAGCACTGATTAAATCAGTACTTCCTTAGTATAAATGGAAAATCCCTATAAATTCTCTATATAAACTAAAAAATTTCTTAAGATTATTTCTACAGACGTCTTAATCCCCTACAAAAAAGGAAACTGCCGCGAGTGCGCCGCCCTCTACGCTGTTTAATAATTTCAACTCTCCTCCGTGTTTTTCACATAACATTTTTGTAATGGAAAGTCCGATTCCAAAATGCCCTTCGTCATCCTCTGCCTCTTTCCTTTCCCGGAAATAAACCGTATCCGCTTCTCTGAGCGCTTTTTCAGAGAAGCCCTCTCCGTCATCCTTCACATATATCATCAGCTTGTTGTTCCTATTCTGTACGGTGATCTCGATCTGTTTCTCTGCATACCGGACGGCATTTTGAAGTACATTTTCCACCGCCTCCATAATCAGTCCGGAATCCACCAGAACAGATTCCGATCCATTCGTCTGATCATGAAAAAGGATCTGTATCTCCCCCTTGATCCCTTCCGCCGCTTCTTTGATATAACTGCAAATTTCTGACATTTTGATCTGTCTGCAATGGACTTCCCACTCTTCCATGGTCTGCAGTCTGGTCATTGTTTTTGAAAAACAAAGCAGTCGGTCTCCCTGTCTGGAGATCCGGTCCAATTTGTCCAATAGCATCTGCTCCGTCACTTTCCCTTCCGGCACATATTTAATCAAAAATTCCGTATAGCCCTTCATAACCGTAAGCGGTGTACGGATATCATGGGCAAACGCCGCATTGATCTTTCTCTGTTCCTCTCCCATCCGCCATTGATTCTGTTTATCCCTTTTTAACATTTCTCTAAGATTCTCCATATCCTTCGCGATCATCCCGATCTCATCTTTACTCTGCAATGCTATTTCAAAAGAAAGATCGCCTGCTACCATATGTTTTAAAGAAAGTCCTATCTCCGAAACAGCCGCATTGATCTTATTTTCCACATAATATTTTCCTGCGATCGCAATGGATATCAGCATAAAAAAATAAGGGCAAACCTGTCTCACCCTCTCAAGAAGCTGTATCTGCTCCATCTCCCGTATCCTATGGTTTGAAAACGGTATTCTCTCACGTATCACATTGATCCATAAAGATGTAATATGCATAGTCAACATGGTACACGCTAAGCTTCCCAGCGTGGCAATCACCAAATACGCCGCCGCTGTCCTGATCATGGAAGCATTTTTGATATATTGTCTTAACTTTTCTACATATTCCTCTAACCAATCCATCGATATCCCACACCCCACACTGTTTCTATATACTCCTGATCCTTACTTGCGCCGAGTTTCATACGAATACGCCTGATATGCTCCGTTATGACAGAGGCGTCCGCCTCGCCGTCAAAGCCTCTCACCTTCTCATAGATACTCTCCTTGGTAAATACCTGTCCCTTGTTGGTAAACAGAAGCTCCACAATCTGAAATTCCATTTTGGTAAGCCCGATATCCTTACCGTTCTTTAATATCCGAAAACCGCTGAAATCTATCTTCAGACCGCCCTCCGAATACTCCCGCCTTTCTCCTTTTTCTTTTCGTTCCTCTCTCCTTAGATGCGCTTCGATTCTGGCTGACAATTCTTCCATGCTGAAAGGCTTTAAAATATAATCGTCCCCGCCCGCTCTAAATCCTTTGATCTTATCCGCTTCTTCCGTTCTCGCGCTTAAAAACAGGATCGGTATCTGCACCAGATCCCTGATCTGCTCGCACCAGAGAAGTCCGTCCGTTCCCGGCATGTTGATATCCAGCAGAATAAGATCCGGTCCGCTGTCAAGGGCACGCTGCGCTTCCCTTGCATTGGCCGCCAGACAGACCTGATAACCTTCCAGTTCCAAATATTCTTTTAATAAAATCCTGATATCCGCTTCGTCATCTACGATCAACAATTTCTTCTGCTGCATGATTCCCTCTTATAATAAATTTTAACAGGTCTCAGACGTTTTAATATTTTTAATAATCCACAGCAAAACTGTCCACTTAACTAGTGTAACGAATCATTAAAACCTGCCATCAGATAATAAACCTTAACGACCTCCCATGCCCCGTCTTCCGTCCGACGCATGATGATTATTTGCTTGTCACATGATTTCAAATAGGAATACGCACGAGTCCATTCTTCTGTTATGACGTACAGATATTGTTCTTCATCATATGATTTTTCAAAGCCATATTCGATAGATAATGGAACAGTACCTGAATATCAGTAAAAACCAGACATCTTTATCTCTATTTTTTCCACATCATTATTTCTGAATTCTTCGCAGTTTAAACTGATGCCCTCCAGAAAATCAATCGATTCATCCTGTACATTACTATATAACTCATATGGGGAGTACTCTGCCAGAGACTGCGCCAACACTATAGTATTCCAACAAGGATTGCCGTCAATAAGGGCAGAATTCGGACGCACTGTCTCAACCTCATCATTCCACCATCTTAAAACACCACCTGACCATATATAATACCTGCCCTCATAGGATAGTATCTCATTGCCGTATTCAGAATTACTAACCGTAAGCTCGATCCACTCACCATCTACATTCTTATGAAAACACAAATACGACCACCCAGCGTTACCATTGGCTACATAATGGAAATATTCATCTTCTCCGTCACCGTCAATATCAAGAACCATCAGATATGTATAACCATGGGCATCCATCACGATATCTTCAATCGGATAATTATCCTTGTTCTCCTCCGTGATTTCCTCACATTCAACAGCGTATTCTTCCCAGTATTCATCTCTTTCATCATTGATTCCGTCATTACGATAGATCAGCAGATCCTGCAGCTCTGTGGGGACATTATCTACATAACCTTCTTCTATGGTGACCTTCCTCTGTATATCATGAATATCTGACCAGTTTGCAAGCGCCTCCTCCAGATTAATGATATCCTCCTCATTGATCACATAAGTTGTTTCCGATGTTTCATCTTCGGATATCATATTTTCAGAAATTGTATTCTCTGACATTTCATTGTCTGACACCTCATTGTCGGAAGTTTCACTTGATATCATATTTTCCGATATGATACTTTCTAACACAATGATCTCTGAAGGCTGATCCATAACGTCCTCAGATTCTGCCGTACATCCCCCCAATAAGACTAATACGCTGCTTCCTATCACCAACAGGATTCTTTTCATATTTGTACTCATACTAAAACCATGCCCTTTCCGTAATCTGTAAATTTAATGCACTTTTTCTTTTATATGAGATAAATCTTTATATACCTTCTCCAATCGCATATAGAGGAATATTCACCAGCCAGTCCTCCTCTTTGTAATCAGACATGGATGTACGAATCGCTTTGTCCGGTTTATATTTTTCCACAAAACTTTTCAGGCTTTTCGCCCTGAGATTTACCTCTGCCTTAACTTCCACAGGGATAATCTGTTCCCCTGTGTCCAGAACAAAGTCTACCTCGCAGGTGCTATTGTCATTCGTGTAGTAATAGATGCCCCAATCGGATGTGATCAGCTGCTGCAGCACATATTGCTCTGCCAATGCTCCTTTAAATTCAACAAAAAGAGCAGTACCGTCCAGCAGTATTTTAGGGTTGATTCCAACCATACATCCAAGTAAACCCACATCCAAAACAAAGAGCTTGAATGCTCTCATATCCTCATATGCCCGCAGCGGCAGTCGGCCTGTTGTCACTCTGCTGACCCTGTGGACAAGTCCACAGTCGGCAAGCCACATAATCGCCGCTTCGTAATCCCTCGCGCGTCCGCCCTCCCGGACAAGACCATAAATAAATTTCTTGTTCTCTTTGGCAAGCTGGGACGGAATGCTGTTCCATAGCATTCTGATCTTAGGAACCATCTCATTTGGCGCATGTTTGGAAAAATCCTGCTCATACGCCTCCAGAATACGCTTCTGGATCTGACGAACCTTACTAAAATCCCTTTCCTCTACGAAGGACAGAACCGCCTCCGGCATACCGCCCACAAAATAATATTGCTTTAAGGCATCCATATAAGTCTGCTTAAAAGCAGATACCATCCCATAATCTCTCTGAGAAAGCAGACCGGCATACCGCTCATTGCCCATTGCCATCAGAAACTCTTTAAAGGATAATGGGTACAGCTTGAGAAAATCTACCTTGCCTACAGGGAAAGACATCCCTACATGCAGTGCGATACCAAGCAAGGAACCGGCACAAATAATCTGATATTCCGGTGCATTTTCATAAAAATATTTAAGGCTGGACAGGGCTTTGGGAACCTCCTGCACTTCATCAAAAATAATTAATGTATTCTCAGGGTCGATCTTTACATCTGAATAGAGTTCAAGTCCCATCAAGATACGGCTTATGTCCAAATCGGAGGAAAACAATTCCGACATTCTTGGATTGGAATCAAAGTTAATGTATACCGTTTTCTGATAAGCCTGCTTTCCAAATTCGCGCATCAGCCAGGTCTTGCCCACCTGTCGGGCGCCCTCAATTATCAGTGGCTTGCGGTTGCGCTCCTCTTTCCACCTATATAAGCTTTCCATGGCATATCTATACAAGGCGGATACCTCCTTAAGGAAATTTGTCATTACTTACATTGAATTTGTTACTTTCATTATAGTATACTTACATTGGTATCGCAATGCATTTTCAGGAATTTACACATTTTCTTGNGGAAGTTGTGTTGTAGTCTGTACATTTTCCTACTGATATTTGTACGTTGATGCCGTTTTTCCATTGGAACTTATGCCTGTTTTATAATTTCCCATAGAAATTTTCAAGATATGGTTTGTTCGCGGTATCATTCTTTATTCTCGATTGCTTTCTTTGTTGTTTTCTGTAATAGCTTTTTCTTTTCTTTTAACTTCATAACTTCTTCTTCCGTCGTATAAGTAAGCGCCTTTTCCGCGTAATATTCACCCTGCTCGCTTTTCCGGATCTTCATCTTTCCTTTGATATAACCATGCTTCGGACAATATCCGGCTGCGTAAAATATCTTATTGTTGGAAGAAAACCAACGAACCTTTGCCCGGACCGGTTTTTGACCGCATTTCATACAGTTGATCGCCAGCATCTGCCTTGACATCGTAATATCCGTCTTTTCAGCCACGCCATGGCTGATCCATATATTTTCCGTATCATTACAGATCCGTATCTCATCCTTCTTGGTATGGGGGATATGATACAGATCATAAGAATAGCGATCCTTCAACAGATCCTCTTCCATACGCATAAACAGCTTTGCCGTATAATAAGCGTCGCCATAAGCCCGGTGAAACGGCACGTCCTTTTCCAGTCCGGCAAGCTCGACTGCTGCCTCCAGATTTTTGGCAGATTCCTCTTCCCCGATCTGAATACCAAACAGCTTCTGCACATTATAAAATGGGATCGGCTTATTGCTCAAAGGCTTCATCCTGTAATAGTGCATATTACGCTGCAGCTCCGTCAGATCCTGCGGTCCCCAGCTGCAGAAGATATAATCTTCCGTTCCGCACCATTTTAAAAAGCGGTTCATCACGACCTTGAACTTTTCTCCCTGTTTCAGCTCTCCCTTTTTCAATCGAAGCATTTTTCTGGTATGCCAGTTGATCTCCCGATAAACTTGGGGACGAACNAGTTCGCAAAAGCTGTCAACAATCTTTTTTTCCTCATTTAGTTTTACTGCGCCGATCTCAATGATCTCAAAAAGAAGCTTTCTTTCAGAATTCTTTTTGCCATCGACCGGCTGATTCCACTCTAAATCAAATACGATATAATTCATCTTATTACCCTGATTTTATATTTTACAATCAATATTCTGATTATCCCGTCCAGTATCCGTTTTGACAAAAAAGATTCCTATACAGAGCTATGTAACGTCTGTATAGAAATCTTTTTATCTTACATTATGCATTAAGCATTATTTATTACTGTTTTAATAAATATCTCTATACGAAAGAATTGTCTTATTGCTTGATATCCTTTTCGTCAAAGATATCTCCGCACTCNGGACAGAACTTCGGCGGATTGTGAGGATCCGCAGGTTCCCATCCNCACTTNTCACACTTATAAAGAGGAGCGCCTGCCGGCTTCGGCTTGCCACATTCCTGACAGAACTTACCTTTATTCACAGCGCCGCACTCGCCGCAAGTCCAGCCTACTGTATTCTGAGGCTGCGGTTTACCGCAATTCTGACAGAATTTACTTGTATTGACCGTGCCACATTCTTCACAGGTCCAGCCGGAACCGTCTGCCGGTGCAGGTGCCGGTGCGCCACCCGGTGCAGGTGCACCGCCCGGAGCGCCCTGCATGCCGCCCTGCTGCTGACCCATCTGGAATAAACTAGCNGCATTCATACCGCCTGCGTTCTGCGCCATATTCATACCCATCAGACCCATAACAGCGCCGCCATTGCCTTCGTTACTTGCTGCTGCACGCATAGCGTCTGCCTGTGCGCCGACCAAGGTAGCTGCTGCCATATTTGCATTTCTGTTGACAGCTGTCATCTGGATCGTTCTGATCTGCTGTGCAATCTCGTCCGGAAGTGTGATCGGATTCATCGCTACTGATACAACAGTGATACCACGAAGCTCCGCCCACTTCTCTGTCAATGCCTTGTTCATCAGATCACAAAGCTCTTCCGTATGCGACGGAATGTCGCTGGGACGGATCTGCAGTTTGGAGATCTCCCCAAATGCAGGCGCCAACGCACTGACAAACTCTGTCTTTAACTGCTTATCAATCTGTGAACGGGTATATGCTTCTTCTACATTACCGCAGACATTCGTATAAAACAGGATCGGATCTGAAAGTTTATAAGAATATACGCCATTACAGCGGATCTCAGCATCCAGATCAAGTCCGATATTATTATCTACAATACGGAACGGGATCGGAGAAGAAGTGCCGAACATATTATCCGGGATNTCTTTNGTATTAAAGTAATANACTCTCTGATCCTTTCCTGTATCGCCGCCAAAGGCAATACGTCTTCCCACTGTTTTAAAAGAATTTACAATCTGTGTTCCAAGATTTCCCGCCCAGATACTGGGNTCTGTAGAAGAATCAAATANAAATTCTCCGGGCTCTGCACANACCTCNACAACCCTTCCCTGTTCTACAATGATCATACATTGTCCGTCTGCAACNGCAATTGCAGAACCGCTGGAAATAATATTATCATTTCCNTTCGTATTNACNGTACGGCTGGTTGTTCTTTTCTGTCCCTTTACTACAAGAGTGCCCTTATCAAGTGCATCACAATAAAAGAACTCTTTCCATGAATCAGCAAGTACGCCACCAACAGCGCCACCAGCAGCGCCGATTATGCCGCCTGCGGCTTTCATCAAACCCATATTTCTTACTCCTTTCCCTTTTTTATTTTAAGCAACTGTATCTTACATCATTATATGTTACAGATCACTTTTTTCGGTTCTTTATTTAAAAGATAACTGTAAATTTTTACAATCGCTCATGTCTATTATGACATAAATTGATCTTTTCCTCAACTATTCTTTTATAAAATATTTGCTAATGTAAGTATTTTCCTATAATAACGAAAGTTATCGTTGACAGGATCATTCTTTTTCTTTTTTATTGCCGCCCGGTACATATCCGGTAGAAGAATATGGATTTTTATTGCTCCCCAACGGTTTCGACGGTCTGGACGCCGCCCAGCGGATAACTAATAACTGTATCAATATGATAAATAACCATATGCCTGCCAAAGTTAAAACGATCCATAATGGCGGAAATCCAAGCCACAGATATAAGACAAAAGCGATCGCTGCGGGAATCAGTCCCTGTAAGTTCAACGCCAATGATATTATCAGGCAGAATAAAAAATTACCTGCGCTTTGAATATGACCGCTGCCTTTTCTTTCGCTCATGATCGTTCTCCCTTTTGGTGTTGGTGTTATACTATTTTCTATTCTATAAAAACTTGATATCTTTTGCAAGACATCAAGTTTTTAAGATTATTTCTTCCGGTTTTAAATTATTTTTTAATGAAATTCCTTTTGAATTTATTCAACTTCTTCGATTCTTACAGGAACTCCATTTATGTATTCAACTTCAACAAGTTTTTCATCTCTGTATTCATATTGGATCCTTTTTTCTTCAACTTCAACAAACTCTCCATTTCGGTATTCAAAGGTCCAATACGTGTGCGCTGTAGCAGAGTCCGGATTACTGCCCCTGATCACATGATTTTGTGCATCTACTTCATAATCGGGAATGTTCTCAAATGATTTTTCATACCTGTACTGTCCGTTCTCATATATAAAAGCACAATAGCCCTGAGCTTTGTGGCCGCCCAAACATATCAGAAGATCATCATTCCCATCAAATGTTACATCTTCAAAATGCGCGCTATAACCACATGCCATACCTACATACTTATCTTCATACCCGACTTGTAATACGTATCCGGCTTCTCCATTTCCGTTTAAAAATATAAAATAATCCTCTTTATGTCCCTCAATCGTTCCGCGAAGATCCTCTTGATTGTATCCTACCTTTATTCTTAATATATTTTCCCCATTATGATCCAACATCTCCCATCCTTCAATCTCTGTGTCATCCGTCAATGTGACATACTTTTCTATATATTCTGATAGACTGATCCCATTAATTTCTTCTGTATATTCTGTTCCTATCGGATCTGCCGCGGTTGCCGGATCCTGTGTCTCATTGTTCGCCATATATAACGAACAATTATAAATCATCATCAGATAATATACTTTAACGATCTCCCATGCCCCATCTTCCGTCTGACGCAGGATGATCAGTTGCCGGTCCCAGTCAGTCAAATAGGTGGGTCTGCTGATCTCATATGATGTTAAAACATACAGATATTGTTCGCCATCATATGACCTTTTCCAGCCACAATCAGTAAATAAACGAGGACCCGATATATCTTTATTCCAAACAGTTGGCGCAATCTCAACTTTTTCAGTATCATTAAAAATAATTTCCCTAGAATAAAAGCTGACATCCTCCAGATAATCAATAGATTCATCCTGTACGTTACTATATATTTCATAAGGAATGTACTTCACCGGTGTATCCTGCATCCACAGGTTATTCCAACATGGATCATCGCCTCTTTTTCCAGACGCTTGCCAAGGTAGTTCTACCTCATCATTCCACCATGTTAAATACCCACCGGATAATAAATAATATCTGTCTTGGTAATATAGTATATTAATGCCGTTTCCCGAAATATGCACCATTGTTGAGAACCATACGCCTTCTATATTCTTATGAAAACAATATGTGTACCCAAGACTAGTGCCAAAACTTTCATGATGAAAGTATTCATCTTCTCCATCACCATCAATATCAATAACCCACAAATCTGTAACGTCATAAAGACCACAGCCGTCCAGTTTCGGTATAATATCCTCAATGGGATAATCTTCCTTATTCTCCTCTGTGATTTTTGTGAATTGTTCCCCCCACTCAACCGAGTATTCCTTCCAATATTCGTCCCTTTCATCATTGATTCCATCATTACAATAGATCAGCAGATCCTGCAGCTCTATGGGGACATTATCTACATAACCTCCTTCTATCGTATTCTCCCTTTGCAACTCCGAAAGAACTGACCAGTATGATTCAAATGCTTCCTCCGAATTGATGATATCATCATCTTTAATATGATAAACCACTTCCGCAGAGTCCTCTCCAATTTGACCATTGTTGTCTGCATCATTAGCAAAGTCACTCGATAGCGTCGTATCTTCTCCGGTTGTATTCGCGCTTACTTGTTCATCACGTCCCGCCATATTGGCGGAAGTGGCAAATACCACGATAATAACAGCGATCACCGCTATGCTTATGATTGCAGCCCATACTGTGACCTTTTTTGTTTTCATTACCGCTTTGATCCTTTCCTCTATGGTATTTTATAGAAACGATTACTCAACAGATGTTATTAATGTCCTTCCANANTATCCACAAACGGANCAGATGTATTGATATAAATCGTGTAATTGCCATCATCCATTTTATTCACAAAGCAATACCATTCATCCAACACATAGTATTTCGACATACGATCTTCTATTTCATTTTTTTGCATTTCTGTTGAAAAAATGATTANAGACAGNCAGTCAACATGGTTTCCCGTTCCTNATGTATTTCCTGTTTCCGAATAAACANTTNCGATTTCGATATCAGAANTTTCAGTTTCTANATTCGCTTGTAATGTCCTGGTTTGTTCTTCGGTTGTCATATGATTTACGNACATGCCATAAACTTCATACAACCCCCAAATCACTAATAGGATCGNCGGCAAAAGCAAAACCGTTATTCCCAATCTTTTTAACCACTTCATAAAGCACCTCCAGAACCGTGCCCCTTTCGGCTAATTTAATATTTAATATTATTATAGCCAAAATCCAAATTATAGCAATCTTTTTTTAAAAACGGACTGCTTGTAAAAGCTGAAAAAAATTGATATATTTAAAAAGTAAAACTGATTAGGGGAAATATGGATCTCTATGGATGAAGTATTATTTAAAGAAGCATGTGATAAGATCATCGGCAGGCAGCAGGGTCTTCGCGGGATCGGGACATTGGGAGAAAAGACGGTTCATGCCGTCTTAAAATATTATTATGCTCCTGAAGAAAGATATCACGAAATCAGGATTGGAAATTTTGTAGCGGATATCTGCAAGGAAGGAGAGATCATAGAGATCCAGACACGGCATTTTCATACGATGCGCGCAAAGCTGGATTATTTCTTACGGGAATATGAAGTAACGATTGTTTATCCCATTCCCCATATCAAATATCTTCGCTGGGTCGATCCTGAGACGGGGGAGATCCGCCCTCCGAGAAAATGCCCGAAAAAGGGAAAGATCTATGATATCATACCGGAATTGTACAGGATCAAGCCATATCTTTCCAACGAACATCTTCACTTTATCTTGATTTTTCTTGATATGGAAGAATACCGTATCTTAGACGGATGGTCAAAAGATAAGAAAAAGGGTTCTACAAAAACGGATAAGATACCCACGTCGCCGGTGGCAGAATGGCGGATTGACACCCGGGAAGATTTTCTGCATTTCCTGCCGGATGATCTGCCGGAAACATTTACGTCCAAGGATGTTTCCGCCCTCTGCAAAATACCCACACAGACTGCCGGTACATTATTACATATTCTTTATGACCTTAAACTCATCGACCGTATTGGAAAAACAGGCAATGCATACCTTTATACTGTCTAAGATCCAATCTGATTTCCATCGTATTTTCCTTCAGACCTTTCCGTTTATGAGATCCGCTATTGTTATATGGAAGAAATAATCACGCACGAGATGATCAAATTTCCTCCACATGGGTAATGTCTTGCAAAAAGCTTCCCTCGGACACTGCTCTGCATCTTCATTGAGACATGCAACTACAGCCAGCGTTCCCTCCGTCAGCTCCAGAATCTCGCCTACGGTATATTCTTCCGGCTTACGCGTCAGACGGTATCCGCCGCCTTTTCCGCTGATCCCCTTTACAAGTTTTCCTTTTACAAG
>WFLX010264402.1_pt1 | contig 15376 bp, 9 predicted proteins | sample 4967041 | NCBI WGS metagenome assembly WFLX01 (sample SAMN12857096, study PRJNA449069) | gut metagenome | isolation source: stool from male and female vole | host: Microtus ochrogaster | place: USA:Florida | collected 2017 | reverse complement strand
CAATTTGGGGCAATGTTGCCCGAGCTGATTATTCTGGGACTCTTCTTGGTGGTATTTCTGTTTGATACCTTCTCGGGTGAGGGTGCCAAGAAGATACTTACCCCGATGACAGCGATTCTCTTTTTGCTGAGCACGGTTGCGATCTGGATACTCCCCTCCACCTCCTACGAGGTATTTGGCGGAATGTATGTAAATGACGCTGCATGCAAGGCTATGAAGTGTATTCTCAACGTGGGTGTATTTATCGTGATACTGCAGTCTGCTCCGTGGATTAACTCTGATGAGCAGGAGATGCGTCGCGGTGAGTTTTTCGAACTGATGCTTGTCACGCTCTTCGGCATGTATCTGATGATTTCCGCCCGCCATNTCCTTCTCTTCATCATCGGTCTTGAGTCAGCTTCTCTGCCTTTNGCTGCGANGGTGGCCTTCAATAAGAACCGTTACGAGAGTCATGAGGCGNCTATCAAATATATCCTNACAGCAGTATTCTCTTCAGCAATCCTGCTGATGGGTCTGAGTTTCGTATATGCCTTCTCCGGCGGTTCGCTATATTTCAATGACATCGCCGCTCAGATATGGGGCGGTGGCATGAGCGCATTGCTCATCGTAGCATTGGCCTTCGTGCTTGCCGGCATCGGTTTCAAGCTCTCTCTCGTGCCTTTCCATCTCTGGACAGCAGACGTATATCAAGGCGCTCCTACGGCTGTCACTGCTTATCTGTCAGTCATCTCAAAAGGCGCTGCGGCCTTCGCCTTCTTCATTATCTTTGTGCAGGTGTTTGGCGCTGTATATGCTGATGCTTGGGAATGGATGCTTTATGCTGTATTGATTTTGACGATCACAGTGGGCAACCTCTTTGCGATGCGTCAGAAGAACATGAAGCGCTTCATGGCGTTCTCCTCAGTGTCACAGGCCGGCTATCTGATGCTCGGTGCCATAGCATGCGACGGACTTGGTCTGGCTTCGATGATGTTCTATATCTTCGTATATGTAGTGAGCAACCTGGGTGCCTTTGCCGTGATATCAAGCATAGAGAATAAAACCGGATATGTGAATATGGAGGACTACAACGGCCTTCATAAGACAAACCCGTGGCTCTCTTTTGCCATGACATTGGCGATGTTCTCACTTGCCGGTATTCCTCCCTTTGCAGGCTTTTTCTCGAAGTTCCTGATCTTTACGAGCGTTACCGGTACAGGCTCGATGGCTCTGTATATGTTGGTGCTTGTCGCTCTGATCAATACCATCATCTCTCTTTACTACTATCTCTTAGTAGTGAAAGCGATCTGGATCAGCCCCGACACTCCGAAGATTGCGACTTACTCAAGCAACAGATGTGAGCGTGTAGCGCTATGCCTCTGTGTGCTCGGCATCGTCTTCCTCGGTCTCGTGCCCTACATCTATCAATACTGTGTAGACGCAGTAGGCAAAGCCTTCCTCGGCATGTAATGCCCGGACAGGTATATATGCTTAATTACATTGTTTAAGCGTATAAAAAGCAGAAAGCGACTGAGAATATAACCCTCGGTGTAATTCCACTATAACCCAAAATAACAATGATAACGGCGGCCAGCGATGACCGCCGTTATCTCATTCTATTATGGCACCTGTTATTTATCCACTTTAATCCCCTTAGGGTTGGAGGAGTGGCAGTGGAGTCTTTTTATATTATATTTGCCATTGAAAAAAATATGAAATGAAACTATTTTATCATTAACAATATAAAATTATTAAAAATGAAAATTATCAACATCCTGACTGTAGTGTTAATTTCAATGGCAGTTGTATCATGCGGCAAGAAAGAAATTGCTAAATCCCTATCACCTGAAACGAGCAAAATAGAGGGTAATATGGGAGAATATTATGAGGTGGTGGAAGGTGATTATTCCATATCAGAATACTGGAACACACTGGAATTTGATGTCAAATGTATCAAAGATGTTCCGGGAGTGANATATACAAACTTGGGAATAGGCTACGAGATATTTGATGAAGATNGTAAGGTNCTTGCCAANAAGAATNCTANNATGGAACCCTTAAATCCGTTTTCATCATACCAATTTCTTAATCTTAAAGAGGGTGAAATTGGTAAAGTAAAAGTCGATTTGAAAGATTATCCGGAGAAGTTTCACGGTGCAAAAACTTTTAAGATTACTATAGACGCAAGAGGACACGAGGGTGATGATGCCGTAGAAGAAGAGGCTGTAGCCGAAGAGAGTTCAGCANCGACATNGAATNATTGGGACAAAATTCTTGATGAGTATGAGCAGTATTGCAATANAGCAGCTTCTTTATCAAAAAAGGCAATGTNAGGAGATGTGTCANCATTGACNGAATATTCTTCATTGGTGGAGCAGGCTGANAGCCTTTCTGATAAATTGGAGAATGCGAAATCAGATCTGACTCCGGCTCAAGTACAACGTCTAAATAAAATAGCCGCTAAATTTGCCCAAAGCATGATGTAATTAATAACAGTAAGAGATATCATACCAGGCCTTTTCAAGATGGGACATCGATCAGCAAGGTGTCCCATCTTTGTTTTAAAAATAATTATTATGAATCTCATTCTATTCAACAGAGAGAAGAAAAACAACTTATCTTTTGTGGTGTTATACAAATGTATTATATTTGTACTATTAAAAGTAACATTTCGTGGCAGAAGAACCGAATGAAATAACGTTACGAGCCATTGAAGAGGCAAGAAGCGGAGCCCTTAGAAATCGTCCCTCCGTGGACACCTCATCGGTTGAGGCAATGTTTAGGTCTGTAGGATTATGAAAAAACTTAAACCTTCAACTCAATATAAGAAGGACTTAAAAAGGATTCGTAACTAATAAAGTAAAGGCCTTGTCCCATCAACGTGAGACAAGGCCTTTACTTATATACTGCTAAACTGTTAAACTGCTAATCTCAAAGAATCACAATATTTCCTGTAAAGGAGCGATATCTCTCTATCTCTTTCAGGGCAGCCTCCGCATCGGCGACGCCATGTTCGCGGGCAAGTGTCAGTTGCTCTACAGCCTTATCAAGATCTCCTGTCTTGATAGTTAAGATGCCTCGTGCATATTCTGTCTCCGGAGAATCCCCCGCACGGTCCAGAAAACGAGCCGCCTCGGCATATTGACCACGGTTCATCGCCGAATTGGCAGCATTAAGATTAGCCGTAAGATTATCCGGGAAGAGGCGCGCTGCAAGTGAGAACACTTCATCATACTCCTCACTGCCGGGCTCGCAGTTGTTGGCCAGCAGGAAGAGTTCGTCAAGACTCAGATTTCGCGGATTAGTCTTCATGACCTCACGTATCTCATTGGGGTCAAGGTATTGGCGTATGCGATAAGTGATCTTGTAGTCAGTGTGGCGCAGTTGGGGATATACCTCCGAAAGAAGCAAGGGATAGATCTTCGGAAAACGAGCCTTCAGCAAATCGTTCTTCTTCTCGATGGCAATCTGCTTGTCATCGATAAATTCAAGCAACTGCTCTCGTTGTGACAGATTGCTCTCAGCAATCCAAGCGCGCAGTCCCTCCCAGTCTTCCGGCACGTAAGAGGTGTGATAGATAGACGCCGGGAAAGAGGAATTGCGCATCACGTAGTCTTTCACCACCTCCGTGCGACCCTTGGCGAGGCGAACATTGTTAGCATAACTGCCCTCCGGCGATGCGTAGCCCGTGAGATAGATAGCCTCGACAGTAGCATCCTTATTGTCCTTAACAGCGTTGATGGTACGCAGGATAGTGTCGAGTTCGGCACGATTGCGGGCATAACTCCAGTCAATCTCAGTTTTGTTGACCTTAAAGATAATGTTGGCGCGTCCGCTGAGGTTGAATATCTTTTCCGCCTTTTCTGCAGGTGCCAGATAATGATAAGCCAATTGCGGCTCAACAGGAGTGAAGTCAAGATTGGCCAAGGGGATAGAGCCGGTCTTAGCCGGACGGCAATTGCAGACATTTGTCGTGTCGAGACGCAGCACGATTTGCGAACGGTCGAAAGCCTCGCTTACAGGTACTGACTCGGAGTAAGCGATGATATCTCCCTTGCCGGCACGTGTCAGCGTGAAGGGAGTAGCCTTACCGTCGCGCACCTCCGCATACCAGGCTCTGCGGCCGGCCATACGCATGGAGGGAAATTCGAGGGTATCGGTTTCACCCACCAGCAGGGGAGTGATTTTTACTATTTCGTCACCTTTAAGGCGATAGCCTTGCGGGTCTACCATCATATTGACGGTAAGTTGGTTCTCACCCTTATCGACGTTTACTTGTGAGATATGCATCGACCCGGCATTATCGGCGAGAGCAACGACAGGCAAAAGTATTGCCGCAAAAGAAATTCTCTTCATAATGATCATCGTTAAGGATTAAAACAAGTATTCGATATTTACTGCTATCTTCGTGGGACCGAAATAATTGAAGGGCTTATTGTCGGAGAGTTTGCTGCCACAGACGGCGCATGGATAAGAGTCGTAACGGGTATATACCCATCCTATGCCTATCTCCGCTTCGATGTTCCAATGTCGACTGAGTGCCCACGCATATCCGTAGCCTATGCCGGCACCCACTCCCCATCCTTCATATCGGCGGTCTTTCAGGTTGGCGAAGGGCTCGCCGAGGAAATTAAACGCCCATTTCAGATTGCCCACGTTGTATTGGCCACCGAGCACGTGCAGGCCGAGGAAATGCCCCTGAAAACGGTGGCAGAACCAGTAGCGCGCTTCGGGCTGAATAAGCCAATGGCGCCAACGCTGCTCGTTGATGCTCCAGAGATTGAGTTGGGCTGACGTGTTGAGCGTCCATTTAGGCGCAAGGCCGATCTCAAAGCCGAGGTTGGGACTGAGGGTAGCGTCGCTGACAAGATTCGTCTTGATGCCTACCTTCTGAGCCGAGGCAGAGCCACCGGCCGCTAACAGCATCAGCATCAGTAAAAAGAATAATTTTTTCATAAGCAAGTGGTATTAAGACCCCATTTCATTCCACAAAGTTACAATATAACATAGACATATCCAACAACCATCCCATATATTATTTTGCGCTGTTAATGTACGAAAAATAGCGGGGGAGACAAGAAATGTGTTGCANAACATAAAATTNNNTATTATNTTCGCATTNATGCAAAGAAAAGTCNNTATACNAGGTGTGGCCGGCTNCTTTCACGAGGCAGCGNNCCGCAGTTATTTCGCCGACAAATTTCCCGACGATACCGTACAGACCATTCCGTGTGAGACATTCCCCAAAATGTTTGAAACCCTCGAACAGGATGCCTCGCTTATCGGAATTATCGCCATAGAAAACACCATCGCCGGCGCTTTGCTGCAAAACCACGAACTGCTGCGCAAAAGCCCGCTCACCGTTGTAGGTGAATTCAAGATGCGGATCTCTCACGTGCTCGCCGCGCTACCGGGCCAAGAAATCTCCCAACTTGACTCCGTCATCTCGCACCCTATCGCGTTGATGCAGTGCGAGCAGTTTTTCCGCTCAAACCCTCACATCAAAATGATAGAGCATTTTGACACCGCCGGTGCTGCACGCGACATCGCCACGGAAAAGATAACCGGAAGGGGAGCCGTATGCGGCGAACTGGCCGCCCAACTCTACGGCCTGAACATCCTACAGCATGGCATAGAGACCAACAAGCGTAATTTCACCCGCTTCCTCATCCTCGCCGACCCGCTGATCGTGCCGGAACTCCGACCCGATGACAATCATATCAACAAGGCGTCGGTGGTATTCACCCTCCCGCATACACAAGGTGCTCTCTCCAAAATACTTACAATTCTTTCATTCTACGATATGAATCTCTCCAAAATACAGTCGACGCCTATCCTCGGGCGCGAATGGGAGTATCGTTTCTACGTAGACATCACCTTCTCAAGTTATGCACGCTTCCTGCAGGCTCTCCAGGCCGTCAAACCGCTTATGGGAGACTTCAAACTGCTCGGCGCTTACAAAGAATGTGAAAATCCGGTATAACTCCTTTCTAATATAATATGACTAAGATACAACCGGCCGACAGAGTCGCTGAAATAAAAGAATACTACTTCTCGCGCAAACTACGCGAAGTGGCTCGCCTCAATGCTGAGGGTAAGGATATCATTTCGTTGGGTATCGGAGGTCCCGACCTGCCGCCTGCGCCACAAGTGATAGACACACTCACAGAGACAGCCCGGCGCGACGACTCTCATTCATATCAGAATTTCAGAGGTATTCCGGAATTAAGAGAGGCTTTCGCCGACTGGTATCAGCGTTTTTACGGCGTCGCGCTCAATCCGGACACTGAAATCCAACCGCTTATCGGATCGAAGGAGGGTATCCTCTACGTCTCGCTTGCATTCCTGAATCCGGGCGACGGCGTGCTCGTGCCCAACCCGGGCTATCCTACATATACCTCGGCGTCAAAAATAGTCGGTGCGGAGATATTCAACTATGACCTCACACAAGAAAACGGCTGGTATCCCGATTTTGAGGCAATGGAAAAGTTGCCTTTGGAGCGCATCAAACTGATGTGGATTAATTATCCGCAAATGCCCACTGGCGCACCGGCCAGTGAGGCGCTTTACCGCAAAATCATAGACTTCGGCCGCAAGCACAATATCGTCATCGCTCACGACAACCCCTACTCCTTCATACTCAACGACCATCCCGTATCGCTGCTCAGCGTGGAGGGGGCCAAGGATATCGCCATAGAGATGAACTCTCTCAGCAAGAGCCATAACATGGCCGGATGGCGTGTGGCAATGCTGGCCACCAATCCGGAGTTTCTCGAATGGATTATCAAGGTAAAATCAAATGTAGACTCCGGGCAATTCCTTCCGGTAATGAGAGCGGCCGCAGCAGCGTTGCGCCTGCCGGATGACTGGTATCGCAAGGTAAATGAGACTTACTCGCGCCGACGCAGAATTGCCGAAGAAATCATGACGGCGATAGGCTGCACATTCGACCCCTCACAACGCGGTCTCTTCCTTTGGGGACGTATCCCGGAGGAGNCCGAGGGCAGTGNGGCTCTNGCCGACAAGATACNTTANCNGGCGCGCGTATTCGTGACGCCGGGATTTATCTTCGGCAGTAACGGCGACCGCTACATCCGCATCTCCCTCTGCGCTAAGGAACCGGCTCTGAAGGAGGCTCTGCGGCGTGTCAAAGAATATAAGGCTTAATTATTATAATAGACTACTTACAGAATATAGATATGGCAATGTTTGAAGATATAAAACCTCTCTTTGACGATTATACATCAGACAATGATCTCTTTGTCATCGCCGGTCCTTGCTCGGCAGAAACAGAACAACAGACGCTTAACACAGCACGCCAACTGGCGGCCAACGGCATCAAGATATTCCGTGCCGGTATTTGGAAACCGCGCACCAAGCCGGGAGGCTTTGAGGGCGTCGGCGAAGAGGGTCTTCCCTGGCTCAAAAAGGTGAAGGAGGAGACCGGCATGCTCGTCTCTACGGAGGTGGCTAATCATCATCATGTCACTGCAGCCGTCAATGCGGGCGTCGACTTGATATGGATAGGTGCAAGAACCTCGGCCAATCCTTTTGCCATGCAGGAGATAGCCGATACGCTCGAGGCTCTGGGTGTTGACATTCCGGTATTGGTGAAGAATCCCGTAAATCCGGATATAGACCTCTGGATAGGTGCAATACAACGTATATATAATGCGGGCATCCGTCGCATCGGCGCCATACATCGCGGTTTTTCGGTTTACGGCAAGCACCTCTACCGCAATATGCCGCAATGGCATATACCCATCGAACTGCGCCTGCGTCATCCCAACCTTCCCATCATTCACGACCCCTCCCACATCGGAGGCAAGCGTGAACTCATTGCCCCGCTCTCTCAACAAGCACTTGACATGGGATTTAACGGACTGATTATCGAGAGTCACTGCTCGCCGGAGGAGGCTTGGAGCGATGCAGCACAGCAGCTTACTCCCGAAGTGCTCAATTATATTCTTAATACGCTCGTGCTTCGTCGGGAGAAGCAGACTACGGAAAACCTGACCCTTCTCCGCCAGCAGATAGACCGCATCGACAACGACCTGATGGAGATACTCTCGAAGCGTATGCAGGTGTCGCGCGAAATCGGTCGCTACAAGAAGGAACACCGTATGCCCGTAGTGCAGGCATTGCGATACAATGACGTGATACGCTCACGTGTGGGCATCGGTAAGGAAATGGGTATGGACGAGGAATTTCTCAAGACTATACTCCTGGCAATCCACGATGAGTCAGTGCGCCAGCAGATAGAAATTATCAACGACCGCACCAAATAAAATTCATCAATTCATTAACTCATCAACTCAATATTCAGCATCAGTGACAAGTCTCACTGATGCTATCTCTGAAGTGATCAGAGCCGTCTCGGCATTATCTTTTGTAGAGAAACGGTAGATGATGGATGACTCACCCTCTGAGTTGATAATCGTCTTCTGTTGTCGCACCGTTTCGCCTTTGGCATTCTCAAAAAGACAACCATAGCTTTCCGTTATCGGTTGTTTGGCGGTAAAAACGAAGGTGATAGCGGCGCTGTGATACCCGGCGCTTACTGAGGATATGTGGCATTCTACATTCTCGAGGCCGGTAGCCGGAGAGACTGCGCAATTCATCCTAAAGTTTTCCAAACTCGCGGCTATTGTTTTGGCTGAAGCCTCAAGTTGCGCCTGCCTTTCGTTTTTTTCGGCCATTAATTTCTCCAGCGCCGGCCGGTCTGACTCTTTATTAAGCTTCTGTGATGCAATATCATATTCATCGTCATTGACCGCCATCTGAACATACTTTTCGGCTAACGACGCCAACGGTCCGTCGCCGATTGTCATCTCCTTTTCAGATTTCGAGCCGCCGGAACAACTGGATAAAATTACTAACAAAAGAGCGCAAAGCGTGGACCAGCCACAGATATTTCGAGTCATAGATTGATGATTTTTAAATCCACTGCAAATTTAATCAATAAATCCGAAAAAACCATCAGAGACCATGCTGAGCAACGTACGGACATGCCTCCGGCATGTTTCCAAATCCGGTATCTCGGTTCAACCAAGATACCGTCCCTCCGGGACTTAAGTTGTGGTGTTGATTGCCAATCCGGGCACTGCGTACCCGGTTACTCAGATTATGTCCCTCCGGGACATAATCCCCCATGAACACATACCCTCCGACATATACCCCGGAGGGGTTGCATTTCGATAACCGGGTACGCAGTGCCCGGATTGAGAGACACCCCTCGAACACATTTACCCCGGAGGGGTTGCATTTCACTCTGTTTGTTTGATTTTTTGCGTATACATTTGCAGATATAGAAAATTAATATTACTTTTGCAGATGAAAAGAGNGCACGTGGCGTAATTGGTAGCCGCGCTAGACTTAGGATCTAGTGTCTTACGACGTGGGGGTTCGAGTCCCTTCGTGCGCACAATGTTCTCCGTCGTTGTGATATCGATGGAATAGTTTGGAAAATCTTTTCATAGTCGTCCGACTGAATAAGTCGGACTTTTTTTAACTCTTGTCTCCAAACCATAGTGCCTGACGAATGTTTATAATTTATAAGCCCTCTGACATAAAGCCGGGGCAAACTATATCCTCTAATGCTTTGTTACATTTGATACTATGAAGTCATACACTATAAGACAGATAACGCGAAGACAGATAATACGTGTTATGCCGGCAGTTGCCGCAGCGCTCCTCACTTCACTCATTATCACAGCATGCTCAGACGATGACATGACTTTTCGCCACGACAATGCACCCATTTCTTTTAAGGTAAAAGAGAATAATTTCTGGTCGCCCGATTTCAGAGCGGATACCAGAACAGCCGACGCCGGCTCTCTGCATACCGTAGAAATGTCGGGCACTCAGGACTCTCCTCTATATCTCGTGCCGCTTGTAGATATCGACTCCTTCCCTCAATCCAAAGTCTCCGCGACACGCGCTGCTCTTACCGACGCTGCTACCATGGAGGCTTTCGGTGTATTCGCCGGATTTGCCGATAAGGTCGGCACCTCCTCTTATACGCCTGACTATATGAACAATCTTAAGGTGACTCGCAGCAATGAGTGGTCTACAGACTCTAAATATTTCTGGCCCGTGGAGGGGGCACTCCATTTCAATGCCTATTCGCCATATTTCACTCCCTCTACAGCCGATGAGGCTAATGCGGAGGGCATCACCGATATTACTAATCAGGAGGGTAATCTCATACTCAGTTACTCGACACCCGAAGACAATGCCTCCCAGCAAGACTTACTCTTTGCTACTGCCATAGATGCGTCAGCCTCTCCCTGCGAACTGACTTTCAACCACGCTCTTACCGGCATACGGTTTGCCGCCGGTGCGGAATTGGCTCCGTGTGCTATCAAAAAGATCACGATTTCGGGAGCGATGAGCGGCGGTCAACTCAACCTCGAGACGGGGCAGTGGTCATCAGTGACTGACGCTACCGACTTCTCTCTCGACCTCAATGTCTCTCTTGCGGCCGAAGCGGGTTCCAAATATGTGTCGCAAGGTACGGATATCACTTCCGACTCACAGACCTTCCTTCTTCTCCCTCAGACTTTCAGCGAAAATGCGGCCATCACTATAGATGCGGAGTTTAACGGCAAGGCGGCCACTCTCTCGGCAGATTTAAGCGGGCAGACCTGGCCTATGGGTAGAATCATAACTTACCGTATTTCCGCCAATCCTGACTCCGAAGCACTGACGCTCGACACTCCGGCAGACATCACCACCAATTATACCGGCGCTAAATTTTCTTTCAATGTCAAAAGCAGTATCAATAAGGATGGAGAAACGGCTCCGGTAAAGTGGGTCGCTGAGTTCGTAGACGATAACGGTAATGTCATAGCCCAACCCAACTGGCTAACCTCTCTCACTCTCTCCGGCACGGGCGATACAGAAGGGGAGGGCATCACTGTAATGCAGGATATCGTGTTTGATAAAATGAACGAGCGCACTCGCCGACTGCAAAATGCTGCCGATATCAATACTTCATCGGGAAACAATCCCTACAATCTTGCCTCTTCCACCGGCTCCTCTGCAATCGAAAATACCGCCAATACTTATATCATCAATGCTCCGGGTACGTACGCTTTGCCACTCGTGTATGGCAATGCCATAAAGAATGGCGCCGCCAACGCTGCTGCTTATGCCATCTCCACGCATACGCGAGATATGCTCCCCGCATTTACAAATCATCACGGCAATGCTATCTCCTCGCCGTATATTTACGACAACGCCGGATGTGCGCCGGCCGATGCGGCCCTGATATGGGAAGATGAACTCAACTTAGTGCGCAATGTCCGACTTTCCTCCGATAAGAAAAGTCTGCTTGTGGATATCCCTCACAATACCATCCGTCAGGGCAATGCTATGGTAGCGGTTAAAGATGCCGATGGTAATGTGATGTGGAGTTGGCAGTTATGGATTACTGACTTCGTCCCGGCACAGATGACACGAAACATCACCGTCAGCGGCACTACCTATGGACTCTTCGAAGAAAACCTCGGATATGTCGAGGCTGGTGATGTGATTCGTTTTCCTGAATGCTCGGTAAAAATCCGTATCACACAGACTGACGTGCCCGATGGCCTTGAGCCACTCTCAAAGACTGTCACGCTCACTCAAACCGGTACGGTAATTGCCAATAATGACTATAATCCTTATTACCAGTGGGGCAGAAAAGACCCGATGATGTCTGACCTGCAGCAATGGTATGACGGCAACGCTCAGGAAATTAAGGTTTTGCCCACCGTCGCGGCATCTTCCATAGGCACGGCCAATCTGATCACCAACTCTATCCTGCATCCGGAGATTTTCTTCCTGGCAAGCCACGGCAGCGGTGATGATGACAAGGCTACAGAACCATATCCGTACAAGAACCTCTGGAATATAGGCCAGAATACAAAGAATGTAAAGACGGTCTATGATCCTTCACCGGTGGGCTATGTGATGCCTTACAGCCAGCCATTTACCTATCTTGCCGGATTAGGGAATGTCACCGCCGGTGCCTCTGCCACCAANCCCGACCGCGTGGCCTTCTCCATAGATTTGGGTGACGGCAACTCGCCACTCGTCTTTCCGGCCATGGGTTATCGCCACAGCACGGGAGAAGGGGGAGTAGAGGCTGATAATCTGTATGCTACCTACTGGTCGTCACACGCCCTGAATGTCCGGGAGGCGTCGGATTTCAATTTCTCAAATTCGCACGTACCTCCTACACTCACCACCGGCCAATTCGCCATGTTCATGGCCTTCAGCGCCCGCCCCGTAAAAGAGTAGGGACGCAATAAATTGCGCCCACCCCAATAGGAGGGGCGCAATAAATCGCGTCCGCCCCGAAAAGCGTCATTTTACCGATATTTCCAGGATGCCGCTGCGAGCAGTTATCAACGGATAATACTGGCTTTGCGCCGTCGCCGTTCCCGATGTGTATTCGCCGTCGCGGTCAGCCGTCACTTCATAATTGAATACGTGCACTCCCTTCGTCAGATGATAGATGAAGATGTTGGCGTAAGAAGTGCGTTGCTCGCGAACCTGCCAGACACCATCCTGACTCGTATAGCCGCTCAACTGCTCACGAGGCTGCATCCAGGCGCCCCGCTCATCACGTATCAGCAGATAGTCCAAGTCACGGTCGGTAGTTACGGTCATAGTGACGCGTATCCGGTCTCCTTTCTTAAATCGNTGAGAAGCCTTACCCACCNAGGCNTAAATGCTGTNTTGCAATATGGGATNCAGCGCTTTCGTAATCTTCAACTGCTCCATCTCGCGTGGCTTCACATCCTTAAGAGGCCGGATATAACTCATCATCACCCCGCCCCACGCCGGCGCGCCGCCCGGGCGCTTGATTACCAAGTCTTTGCCCGACACCTCCTTAGGATTAAGATCTATTGTAAATGAACCGGGTATATGAGAATACTCGCTGACTGACAAGGGCTTGCCGTCTATGGTAATGACCGCTTGATTGCCTGTGATCTGCTCGGACGCAGAGAGAGAAGATAGCAATGCCTGGGCCACTNTTATCACCTTGGCAGAAGAGAGACTCATCTGCCAGTCTTGCGTCTGACGCGATAACAGCAGATATTGCTGCAGGCCGGAGATTATGTCATCGCCGGGACAGATAAGGTCAAACGCCATAAGGCCTATCGCGGCCGAAAGCACGGGAGATGTACGCGACAAAGCACTTGTAGCGCCATCAAACCATACACCTTTTCTCGTTGACGATGAGGCAAATTGACGCACAGACTCCATTACCTCTCCGGCCTTCGTCTTCTCGCCGGCTCTGTAAAGCATCATCGCTGATACGCATTTCTGAGATACATCATACTGCTTCCAGTCTTTGCTCACCATACGAATGGCTGCTGACTTAATCTGAGATATAATGGATGACTCAGGAAGATTAAATCTGTCGCGTATGAAGAAATATTCCACGTCTGAGAAACTTACCGGATATTTCTTACCCTTTGAAGTCATCTCGCGCCATATCCTCTCCATCTCTTTGTCACAGAAGCCTACGCCCGATTTCACCATATCTGCAGCGGCGGCCGGCAGGTCGCCGGTGGTCTGCATGGCGGCAAACCGCCAAAGCACTTCCGTGGAGATAAAGGAGGAAGACGGCATGCCCTTTATCCAACTCCACCCTCCGTCGAAGCCTTGAAGCAGAGAGAGACGATGAAGCAGGTCGGAGATGGTATGCTGCACTCTTTCGGCGTCTGTCAGATGTATGATATCCTGCATCCGCGCACTCTCCGAAGCTGCATTATTCACCCACGGAGTCACCGCAAGATCTGTTATTTTCAGGTTCTCATTCTTCAATAGCGGGGATACGAGGGCTACGCTATCCTTCGATGCAGATACTCTCCTGAGNGCGGAGGTAAGANGGGGATTGCGCGTNAGCACTCNTGCACCTACACCATTACTGTAGACGNCGTCGGCAAGCACCATCGCTNACTCACTGTCGGGATTCATTATGCCGTTGAGCGACATCAACGTATACCACGCGGGATTGTCACAATATTCAAGGGTGACGTTCGCTTTCTCATCCATTTTGGGGAGTTTCATCCTCATCTCCGTCTCACTTTTGGAGAGATACCATGTCTCGGCATCATATACGGGCTGGACAGCCGGCAAGACGGGTACCATCCCCTGCTCGCCGTCACTACCGTTCGCAGAAACGGCCCGCGAACGGATGGCTATCATATTGACGTCGTCGGGAACGCTGTATTCCATGACCATCTTTCGCGCAGCGGAGGGTGACAATGACTCTGCATCAAAATTGCGCGAGGCGAGTATGTTACCGGTCAAGGGGTCGAAAATCTCTATGCTGCCGCTCACGTCAAGCGTCTCGTCGCTGTTATTGAATGCTGAGGCCTCGATAAAGGTCTTGTCGCCGGTGCGCAAGAAACGCGGCACATTAGTCTGAACCATAACCGGTTTGGAAGCAACGGCGGTCAGAAGTGTTGAGGCTGATTGCATCGTGGAAGGATCATAAGCGACCAACTGGAATTGCCATTCGGTATTAAAGTCAGGCACCTCAAACGATACCTCAATATTTCCTTTATCGTCGCCGTAGAGAAGCGGTTTGAAGAAGGCCAAGGGACAATCAACGGGGCGCAACTGCTCCTCATCTCTCTGCTGCGCGACACCACCGGCTTCTGATGCGTCAGACGTCACGACATTCTCTGCCAATTTAGCCTCAGCAACCTCCGGAGCAGCCATATCATAGACAGCGCTTTCCATAGCCACGCCATCCGCTTCCACGCTTTTCTCCATCAATAGATTATCATTGGATATAATCTTTCTGGAGGATCCTCTTATCATCAGCCTGCCGCTTGTGAGCACGCCGTATTCACTGTATAGCGAACCCCCATACAAATTCCAGACGGGTGGCTCATATCCGGTGACATCAACGTATTTTACATTGCGCGATTTTTGAAGATAGGTGCTCTCACTTCCGATGTTCGGACGCGAAACGCCGGAAATAAAGTTGTATCTGCACGATGTGAAGGGTGTAAAACGCCATTCAAAGGGAGTGATGGCATTGAGGGCTTTGTTGCTCATGACAGCCATCGCTGCAGTATTCGCCACGGGTGCGCCATCGGCTGTNAGCGTGAAGCGCCATGTCTCTTGCGACAAGGGATTGAGTCGGTCNCTGAATGTCTCCGCTACCACCTTCATCTTCACATTCTCATCGGCCGGCTTTACTATCACTTTATATGTGCTGAAGTCAAGATCTCGCACTCCGGAGAACGAAACGTTAATCTCCTCTCCTCTCTCCGGTGCGGGAATTTCTATCCGGGTGAGGCAGCCGTCAATCTTAAGAACCTGGAGTCGCTCTTTACCGGATTTGCCACCGGGTTTGTTGTCTCCGGATTTGCTGCTGCTCACGAGC
>WFLX010009714.1_pt1 | contig 15390 bp, 17 predicted proteins | sample 4967041 | NCBI WGS metagenome assembly WFLX01 (sample SAMN12857096, study PRJNA449069) | gut metagenome | isolation source: stool from male and female vole | host: Microtus ochrogaster | place: USA:Florida | collected 2017 | reverse complement strand
CTTCATTGTATCAGGAAATAGTGTTCCTCCCGGCAATTCCCGCATAGTCTTATTACGAATCTTCCCAAATATCTTATCCACAGTAAGAATATAAGGAATCGAGAAATGCTCGTAGTCAACTACATCACCATCCTTATCTTTCCATACCCATGTAATCTGAGTATTAGCCGGATGAATCTTCTGTAAGGCTAACGGATTGCCAAGAAGCAATATCGCGGCTCTTGTCAATTTCCCATCTCGCATCATTTCGCTGTGACAAAGGAATTCCTCTGTTGTCCATCCATCAACTTCGCTTGCCGGTATGGTGGAACTATGTACTTTCTTATACATAATTCGGGCAGTGGCAAGAGCAAGTTCATCAAGGTCTCCAATGGTAGCAGTTGGAACAAGCTCAGCAGACCAATCAGGTCTCGGAGACTGATATCTGATTTCATCAGATTTTGATTCGTTCAACGGAATAAGGCTCTCCCCATTTCTACCATAAGCGATTCCTTTCCATTTAACAACTATATTTCTTGGGGCTGCTGGAATCTTGAACATAAGGAGGCGCTTTCCCTCAACCGATATGGGAATGATATCCCGAAATGTTAGTTTATCTGTGGAGTTAAGTCCAATATCGTATTTCAGTTTATTCAGTCCTTCCTCACTATTCTTAAATGTGGTGCCGATGATCGTATGGGATGGTTCGTGGTACCCCATAATGAGCCAAGCAAAATCCAATCCACGTAGATTTGCTTCATTGCTTAATGCCGAGAAATACTTACCCAGGTCATCCGTATCGAAATTACGCTCCGCCTTCTTAAACTCCACCACCTCGTTCTCTGAGTGTTCAATCAGAGTATGAAACAGGTCTATATATTCTTGATGAATTTTCATAGTGATATTATATAACTATTGCCTATGATGGTCTGTATTATCTACTCGTTCGCAAAGAATTGAGTATAGGCTTTCGCATTTCTTGCGAAGTGATTCAAAAGGGATTCGATTATATTCTTCAAGATGAGCTAATATATCTCCCCAGTAAATAGATCGGTAGGTATTTCTCGCAGCTTCCTTATATTCTTCTGCCTGATCTTCTGGATCCATGGAAGCCTCCGCTCTTGCAAGATTTGCACCAATACGGATGGAGACATTCACGAATTGCTCAAGTGGATAATCCATCTCATATCCACTTTCCTTTACTGCCTTCAACACATCGAGGGCATACTCCATTGTCTCATTAAATGCCGGGGTTTTCATGGTATTTCATTTTAAAGATTTATTTATTGCAAAGTTAACTCTTTTTTTTAATTCGCCAATAAATTGGCAAAACATTTTTTGCTAAATAAGGGGCAGTATTGGTTTTTGTTTAGTAACTTTGTGATATGAAAACTGAAAAGACTATAATAACTCTGGAGAATGGACATAAGGTCGAGGCATTGGCACCGACAATTGTCTCTGCAAGTAGGGCCACCGATATCCCTGCTTTTTACATAGACTGGTTTGTTGATCGAGTCAAGGCGGGATATTGCATCTGGAAGAATCCTTTCAATGGAAAAGAATCCTTTGTCTCTTTTGCCAATACCCGTTTCATTGTATTTTGGTCGAAGAATCCTGCTCCGCTTATTCCTTATCTACATGTCTTGAAAGAAACAGGCATTCATTGCTATGTGCAGTTCACCCTCAATGATTATGAAAAGGAANAGCTTNAACCAAATGTTCCCNCTCTTACAGAGAGANTTGAGACATTCAAAAAACTATCAAGCTTTTTAGGTAAGAATGGCGTGATTTGGAGATTCGATCCAATGCTCCTAACTGACAAGATCGGTATTGAAGAATTGTTGGAGAAAGTATCTGGGATAGCAAGCCAATTNAAAGATTATACGGAAAAACTTGTCTTCAGTTTTGCCGATATAGGTTCATATTCCAAGGTAAGACGTAACCTACAAGCATATAGTATTAACTATCGAGAGTGGACTGAATCAGAGATGCTTGAATTTGCATGCAAATTATCTAAACTAAACGAGAGTCAAAGATGGGGATTGAAACTTGCTACATGCGGAGAGAAAATTGACTTACGCCAATTTGGCATATTGCGTAACCGTTGTGTCGATGATGAACAGATAGTGCGCATTGCATGGCAAGACGAGCGGTTGATGAACTACTTGGGCATGAGACTGCATTCTGTTGAAGCCTCCCTCTTCGGCATTGATATCATACCTGAAGATGCGATTAGAATATCCGATACACTATATGCTGTAAGAAGCCGGATTAACAAAGCCTCAGGACAACGGAAATTCTGCGGATGTATAGAAAGCAAAGATATTGGTCGCTACGACACGTGCCCCCACGGCTGCCTCTACTGCTACGCCAATTCCTCTCCAAAAATAGCAACTAACAAGTGCTCATTACATTAACTTCGACATCTGAGAGTTATCTATCTAAATTTTTGCTGTTATGAAAATTTTGAACTTTAACAAAATCTATAATCAGGCATTAACCCATTATTTAGGATTGACACAAGAAAAACAGAAACAAATAAAGGAAGATTTAGATCATGGAAAAGCTTTACTGGATAATAATGATCAGCTCAAAGCTTACATTGCTCTATATGGAGACATACATCGAAAAAAGATGATTAGAGCATACAGCCATTTACCAAGTTCTATATTAAGAAGCAATTTTAGTGTAGTTGATTGGGGTTGCGGTCAAGGTTTAGCAACTATTATACTTCAAGAATATATTGAAAACGCAGGTAATTCAAATTCCAGAATTTCAGATTTAGTTTTTGTAGAGCCTTCCATGCATTTCTTTCCATGGCCGAGCATTATATTCACTGGACAATACCAGAAATCTCTATATGGAGCATTAATAAAAAAGAAGAAAGTGTTGATATTTTAGATTTTCCACTATGTGACCTTCCAACAATCCACCTATTATCCAACATAGTGGATATGCCCGAATTTATAGGGGACAATGTCGTAAAATATCTTACCCATAATCAGAACTATCGACAAATTGTAGTTTGTGTAAGTCCATTTTACGCGAAAGATGGAAGAGGCAAGAGAATGTATGATTTCGGAATTCGATTGCATAATCACAAAAGAATTTTTTGTTTTGAAAGACACATAGATGACTGGAAAGAAGATTATAGTTGTCAAATCCACATCTATGACAATCTTCAAAGCTAAAAACAACCATATCGGAAGTTTATAATGATTTATATACAAACTAACTTGACCCTCTCAGACCATAAAAGGATATTTACAACAATAGCTATATTTTTATTATCTATTGATTACTAATTATATATTTATTATATATAATATATATTNTTCCTCCTCATAGAAAAAGANATGTATTATTNCCTCAAAAAAGCTANAATTTATGATGATTTAGTGAATAATCCAGTACTCANAAATGTCGGAAGATCGCTTGTATTTTAGCCAAACAAATCCGAAAATTCAAGATTTTAAAAATTATAAATCATTGGTTTTTATCAATATAAACAATACCACTAAATTGGCTAACACAGCATAAAAAATCAATCGGACAAACAAATTTTAATTGTTTATCCGATTGATACTCTTTTACTTGTGCGCTTGGAAACAATCAATACTCCTCTTCGTTGAAGAAGAAATCATCCTTGGAAGGGTAGTCGGGCCAGATTTCTTCGATTGATTCGTAGGTGTCACCCTCGTCTTCAATCTCCTGAAGGTTTTCAATCACTTCCATCGGTGCGCCGCTGCGCATCGCATAGTCAATAAGCTCGTCTTTTGTTGCGGGCCAGGGTGCGTCTTCAAGTTTTGACGCCAGTTCAAGTGTCCAGTACATATATTGTATTTTTTTATTTATTGTTTAACAGTTTAATTGTGTAATCGTTTAGTTTGCCGAAATCCGGTAAGATTAAGATTTGAATGCGGGTGTCCAGGTGATTTCGGATATTCCTTGACAATGGTTGAGGTAGCGCGCTGCGATGAAAAGATAGTCGCTCATCCTATTAAACCATCGGATCAGGACAGGATCTACATATTCGTCGATCGCTAATTCGAGTATCCTTCTTTCTGCACGCCTGCAGACCGTCCTTGCCACATGGCAATGTGCCGCGAGCTCGCAACCTCCCGGCAAGACAAATGCACGTATCTTGGGCGTCGTCTCGTCGAGGCAATCGATCCAGTGCTCAAGCCGACGTACGGCCTCTGCGCCTATTCCATTGCAAGATGGCGTTTCATCTGGCTTGACAGCTGTAGCAAGATAGCACCCTGCGTCGAAAAGACGGTTTTGGATTTCAAGCAGCTGCTCTTTCAAATCAGCAGGACATTGCGTATTTGAGAGCACGACTCCAAGGAAAGAAGAGAACTCATCGACTGTGCCGTATGCCTCAAGACGAGTGCAAACCTTGCTGATTCGCTCTCCGCCTACAAGGGAAGTGGAGCCTCCATCTCCCGTTCCTGTATATAGACAACTCTTCATAATCGGAACAATTATCAGAACAATTTCATTAGTGCCTATATCTCTAACATAAAATAATCGCATTTGTTGCAAAAAAATAAAAAAATTATTTGGATATGTCAAATTTTATGAGTAGTTTTGCAGTGCGATAGAAATAACTATTTTTTAACTCAACTTTCGCTTGCGAAAGAAAGGAGGGTTATAAGGTTATTAGGTTATAAGGTTATGACAAAATGATCAATTTTTGTTGTAAATAACTTTGATTATCGCCTCTAACCTTATAACCTTCTGGCCTTAAACCATAGATAGATTAATTACTGATATCATGGAAACTAATGAACTCATTAAGCTTGTCTCCGATGGCTTTGAGCGTGCCAAAGGAGGAGCAGCTGCAGAAGTCTATGCCGAAGTCACTCCTTATTATGATACCCATACGCTCCCTGTTAAAAGCCATTATCCCTACGGTTGGATCATCTATTATGCTCTCCATCAAAGCCCGGAGCATGCAATCCTTGAGCGTAAGCAAATGCTCGTCCGATATCTGAATCTTCTCGTTGATCGGCCACATAAGCTTCATTCCATGATTCTGACTGAGGCATTCCGCCTATATAAGGATGCAGCAGACGCAGCATACATTGCAAAAAATAAGAATGGGAATAATGGAGCCTCTGAAGCCACGGGATTTTCAATCGTGAAATTTGTCGAGCTTTGGAATCTTTCCAATCTTCGCCCGGGAGATTGGCGTCGCAAAGAGCATGAAGGAAAGGACCTCCCTTCCACAGTCGAAAAGCTTATTACAAATTATGTCGACGAACTTTATACCACCCGGACCCCCGCTTCTCCACAGTTCTTGGATATAATCAATAGAGCGCTCATTGAATACCCGGGCTCCTCCAATCTTTATGCCCAATGTGCTCAACTATATGAATTGTCAGGCGACAAGGAAGGAGCTGTGGAAATGCTTCGGAATGCCATTCTCGCCTCTTCCTCCAAGTTCTTCCTTTGGAGTCGATTGGCAGTTCTGATTACAGACAAGGATGATCTTCGCCTTAAGGTCAGCCTTCTTTATAAGGCCCTAAGTTGTCCAGGGCAGGAAGATTTCAAGGGTAAGGTACATCTTAATCTTGCGGCTGCGCTTGCCGAAGGAGGCGCGTTCCCTCAAGCTAAATGGGAACTGGTGTATGTAAAGGATTTCTACGAAGGAAAAGGATGGAATCTTCCCCGTCTCTATCGTGAAACTGAAAAGAAGATTCCGGATGGCACACAGACTGCCAATCCGATGGCTATCTATAAAAAGGTCGAGTCGCTTGCCGACGATTACATCTATGAGTCTCTCCTCGAGGTTCCCGTCAAAAAGACTTACCATAAGCCGGCAGCTGAGACAACTGACCGCTATGGCAATCGCCGTCCGGGACGCACAGCATGGAGAGTTACAGACGCGACCGGCACCAATTACTGGTTCACGCCCTCCTTCTTCAACATACCCGACAACCTCCCGACCGATACCTCCCTGAAGATAAAAGTCTTCAACGGCAAAGTAGTCAAAGCTTTTTTATAACACATACACCACATTTCATCTTATACCCATTGATGCCTTTATCATTCTGATTGCATGTTCTATCTCCGGAAGACGTTTGACTTTGACCATATCAATTCCTACTTTTGCACTGAAGTCGGAAATAAGTGATTGTGTAAGATCATCGCAAAATTCAAATGTCTTAGGACATTCATCTACATTTAGCAACATAAATGCCAATTGATTTAATAGATTTTCCGGCTCATTGGGGATATCCGATTGGCTCATCACAGGAATCAACATGCCATTCGTCTTATTGACCATGATCATCATCACCATCACTCTTGATTCGTGGGCAACGCTGAATGAAGACACTATTTCCCGCCGATACAACGACGTGGCATTTCAGGATGTCAAGACAGCCTTCAATCTCTATTTGAATGAATACAATGCCGGCCGACCGTTTATTCTTGCCCGATTCAGCCAAGGAGGGAAATATCATAGCAGCTACTGATTCCATCGACACAGGCAGTGTGATCTGCTATAATTCAGTTTCAGACGTATAATATACAAAACCAGTTGTAGCAGCTCCAAACGTAATGTGCATAAATCCTGTCAATTGGAAGACAGACGCTACTCCGGCTGTGTTAGATGACAGTATCACTGTGACACTCGACCCATTGGCGAAAGTGCTTGTTGTGGAAGGGTATGATGGGAGTTCCTTGCCGAATATCCTTGATATCCTTAATACCGGGGATTACCATGGGGCAGAACCTTGGCTCTACAGCGAATGTCTACGTAAAAACTTTCGGCAGAGGATCAATGCCTTCCGGNGTNCTAATAAGNNAATATTNAACTTTTTTGCGGATATNNATTATTTTTTGTAATTTTGCCCATAAAACATAAATCAATAATCCAATACCTGAACAGAAAAATGGCGGCTACCACGACAAAAGATAATAAGACAAAGAAAGGAGCAAAGAAACCCAGCGCATTGAACGCTACCCATCGCCCGGAGAATATGACTCTGGAGCAATGGCAGAAGGCGTTGCGTCGTCAGGCAGCCGCTAAGGAACATTTCGGTATAAAGGCACCATTTGCTCAGGATGATCCGTTTGTCGTCACAAGTGCTAAAAGCGGACGTTCATACAGAGTTCATTATTTCGGCCCCGATTCATCATCCAACCGATGTGAATGCATGGACTTCAAGACAAGCCGTCTCGGAACCTGCAAACATATCGAGGCCATATCCCTCGCAAATGATGGAAGATATGCCCGTAAAGTGCATCTTAGTCCATTCCATACCCATGTATACGTCGATTATCCCGCTGGCCGAAAGATAAAGATTCGCCAAGGTCAGGGCGTATCCTCAGAAATGAAAGATCTTATCGCGTGTTTTTTCGACTCTAACGGAGAGATAAATAATTTGCAATGTGATCCGTCTGCTTTTATAAGGAAAGCAAAACAGATAGATGAGACTTTTGAATGGGAACACGATGCGCTCAATATCCTGATTGATGAGCGTGATAAAGTGCGGCGTAAGAAAATCATATCGGAAAAATATGCCCATTCTCTGTTTGACGGACTTCTCAAGACTTCTCTCCATCCCTATCAAGCTGATGGTGTCAGGTTTGCATTTGAAGGAGGACGCACCATCAATGCGGATGAAATGGGTCTTGGAAAGACTGTTCAGGCCATTGCTACAGCAGAACTACTGAAACGTGAAGGTCTCGTAGGTTCTGTAATTATAATCTGCCCGACCTCCCTCAAATACCAATGGTTGTCTGAAATCAAGAGATTCACAGATTCCACTGTAATTGTGGTGGAAGGAAATGTCGTGAAGCGCAAGGAGCAACTCAATGATTTCAACTATTTCTACAAGATATGCTCATTTCATGCCATAAGCAATTCAATAAAAACAGGCTTCATCCCTAATACGGATATGATTATCTACGATGAGCTCCAGCGCTTGAAAAACAAGGAGACCCAAATGGGAAAACAATTGCGGAAACTACAGTCGCAGTATGTAATGGCTCTGTCAGGAACTCCATTGGAGAATAAACTGGATGAACTCTATTCTGTAACTCAACTTGTTGACCAATTTGTCTTAGGTCCATACTATAAGTTTAATGCCGACACCACACTGACTGATGAACTTGGGAAGATAGTCGGCTACCGCAACCTTCATACAGTAGCTGAGAAACTAAAAGATACCTTAATCCGTCGCAAAAAGTCGGACGTGAAATTGCAGATGCCGGCACGCACTGATACGAATCTATTCGTTCCAATGACCAAGGAACAGATGACAATCCACGACGAGTATCAATTTCAGATCACAATCCTTGTCAATAAATGGAGACGCTTCAAGTTTCTCAGCGAAAATGACCGAAAGAAATTGCTGATGTTTCTCTCAATGATGAGAATGGTATGCGACAGCACATTCATCCTTGACCAAAAGACTCGTTTCGACACTAAAATTGACGAGACGATGGCCATTATATCCAATCTTCTTGACAGTGAAGAAGGGAAAGTGGTCATATTCAGCCAATGGGAACGAATGTTACGTATTTTGGCACAAGAATTGGAGGGAAAGGAGATAGATTTCTGTTTCCTGCATGGGGGTGTGCCTTCAGTGAAACGAAAAAAACTGATAGACAGATTCCGTGACGACCCCAAGTGTCGTATATTCCTTTCTACAGATGCCGGAGCCACCGGCCTCAACCTTCAGACAGCCTCCTTGCTGATTAATCTTGACCTTCCTTGGAATCCTGCCGTGTTGGAGCAACGCATCGCGCGTATCTATCGTCTCGGACAGGCAAATCCCGTTCAGATCATCAACATGGTAGCTCGCGGCACTATTGAAGAGCGCATGCTCTCCACGTTGAAATTCAAGTCAAACCTGGCAGCCGGAATACTTGACGGAGGCGAGGATGCTGTATTCTTCGACAACAACAAGTTTGAAAAAATTGTGGAAGTAGTGGATGGGGTCATCAGTGATCCTGAAACTACTGAACCAGAATCTGTAATCTCTGAAATATCTGAGCCAAAAGAGGAAATATCAGAGCCAAAGGAGGATATNTCTGAATCAAAGGAGGATATATCTGAATCAAAGCAAGCTGATCGCAGTCAAGATGACCTCCAATCACGGCCAGATATCAATCATTCTCCATCCGACCGCAAAGCCACAGGAAGTGGGGCAAACACAGCTTCTTCTGGGAACAGGCAAAAAGGGAATACCGATCCTGCGCAAAAGTCTCCTGAAGACATACGTCAGACTGTAGCCGGCGGTTTGGAAGCTTTAGGCAAGATAGCAGATATGCTCCGGTCTCCGGACTCAACAAAGGCACTCGTCGATGCAATCGTCAAAGAGGATCCTGAGACTGGACAGGCCTCCCTGAACATACCTGTCCCGGACAAATCCACAGTAGTAAATATCCTCTCTGCTTTCTCCGCCTTCCTCAACCGATAATCCCGNTTTCTNACCTATATTATTGNGGATGATGACAGGATATCCTTTAGGTCGACAGGGATTGTAAAGAGAATCAGTTCACAGAATCGGATGTGTAAATCATTTTAGTCGATAAAAGAAAACGTATAAAGTAAAACGGTTGAGTGTGACAATACATGTAGACCACATCAGTTAATAGCCCTCGAATCTGTCAATACATCCATACAGACTCGCACCAGGGATCAAAAGGATGTTTATAATAAAAGTCAGGAATATGAACCACATGCCGCTCGTTTCACATTTGGAGGGTTTAGATGGACGTGAAGCCTTGTCGCGTTTTGTAGACACACAAAATGGTTTGCTCTTATGTTTATCCGGATCAGCGAGTTTCCGGATAGGCGTAAAACTATGCGAGGTGCATAAGGGAGATATTCTTGTGCTGGCTCTTTTCTCAAATGTAGCGCTTACTCATCTGAGTGATGACTTCCAGGCAACACTCTGTGTCGTAAATCTGGAGAGGATATTTGCGGGCGCCACCCCACTCAAGTTATTCTCCAATATTCAGTTCTTAATGATGCATCCTGTCTCACATCCTTCATTGGAAGACTTCTTGGCAATGGCTTCTATTCTCGACCTGATCGAAAAGAGAAACCGCTACTATGCAGCGCGTCCTTTTTCAGATTTGACCTCTGATTATCTTGTCAATGCGCTGGCTTTTCTGGTGCTTGATTCATATTTGTACGTTCGGCAGACGGTAATAAGAAGCAGTCATGCCAAAGAATCCATAATGCTGGCATTTCATGAGGCTCTCATGCGCGATTATGCCACTCATCGCACCACCGCGTATTATGCTGCTTTGCAGAAACTATCACCACGCTATTTTTCAACTTCCATTAAAGCCGTGTCAGGATATACTCCAATGTTTTGGATAAATACAGTAGTAGTCTCTCAAGCTAAGCGTATGATGCGTGATTCCAATATCAGCATCAAGGAGGTGGCTTATAATCTTAATTTCAAATCCCCCACATTCTTTTCAAGATGGTTTCGCGAATTCACGGGAGAGACTCCCTCAGAATATCGCACCCGCTATCGGATCGCAATAGCTAATGCAACTGAGGGCTGGGAATAAATCTTATTAGATTTTCTTCAGGAATTATATAAAAAAGGGAGAGTTGCAGCTCTCCCTTTTATTGAAAATATCTTAATCAAAGTCCGGCGTGTCCGGTAGCCAAAAGGATGATACCCGTTATTCCGAGTGCAATGAGAATCCAAAGTAGCCATTTCTCCCCTTCAGAAAACACCACTGTATGGGGGAAATATTCATGACGTGCCTTAACGTAGAAGAACACCCCGGGGAGATAAAACAAAACAGTCACTATCAACAGAGAAATATTGCTCGAAATAACGATGTAGGAGCAGAACAAAGTTGCACCGATACCGATGAATTTGTAAAAATTTCTCTGATGAGCCGATTGTATCTTGATAAGAGGAGGCTGTCGATTGCTCTTCAACGCACATTTCCACATGAACATGCCGCTGAAGAGATAAGCAGGCAACACCATAAGGCTCGTGAGATCCAGAGCTGCAGTGTACACTTTATGGGAAGTCACAACAAGACACATGAACACCGTCATCACGATCGAAGATACGACCAGACCATATCCAGGCATTCCCTTCTTGTTGAGTTTGAGGAACCTGGATGGGAAAATCTTGACCTTTGCCGCCTCGTTAGGCACCTGTGCACATACGAGGGTCCAGGCTATCCATCCGCCGAGAATCGAGAAGATGATGGCTCCGATGACAAAATAGTAAGCCCAATCACCACAGCAATCCTTCAACACATAAGCCACTGAAGGATCTGGAAGTTTTGAAAGTTCAGGCTGATGAAGTATGCCGAAGGAGAGCACCGAGACAAGAGCATACATCAACCACGCGCAGAGGAACCCGATAATACCGGCTTTTCCAACATCCTTTGCATTTTTGGCACGTGATGACATCATGACGGCCCCCTCAATCCCGGTAAAGCACCACAGGGTCACAAGCATCGTAGTCCTTACTTGTTCTCCAACTGAACCCAGATCCGTGAGTTGACCCCAGAAGTCATAACTGAACATCTTGAGTTTAAAGAAAATGAAGAGAATGACAATGATCAGCACGAGAGAAATCATCTGAATCGCAGTGATGAGAACGTTGAGAAACGAGGCCGTCTTGAGTCCGCCGGCCACGACAAAATACATAACCCAGATAAGACCGATTCCAAACACTACCGTTTCCCATCCATGTTTGAGGAATACAGGCCAGAATGCACCAAGAGAGTCATTGAGCATCACCGCATAAGCCACATTGCCGGTAGCCGTGCATAGCCAGTAGCCCCAGGCAACGAGGAATCCTACGAAATTGCCATATCCTACCTGTGCATACTGATAGATGCCGGCATTCAGATCACTGCGTTTATCACTAAGGATCTTGAACGTGTAGACCAGAAATATCATACCGACACATGTCAGCAACCATGAAATAATGATTGCGCCCAAACCTGCACTGGCTGCCATATTCTGGGGTATGTTGTAGATGCCTCCACCGACAATTGAGCTGAAGACTATGGCTGTGAGTCCGATCAGGCCGAGCTTTTTTATATCGTCTGACATAATTCTTCGATTTATTATGAAGGGTGGAAGGAAAGAGTTCCTCCCACCCTTTGGATATGGATAATAATTATCTTATTCCTTAATTTGCCAGGGGTGCATAGCCNAAGTTGAGGAAGCCTATGCAAGTGAGGCAGTAGCCGAAAGGCTGATCTGCCGGGATATTGNGNAAGTTGTGATAGAGATCTATCNCACCATCCTGTTCAAGACCACGGATCTGANGCTCATGCTTAAGTGATTTATGAAGCCACATACTTGCCTCTGCTTTAGCTATCTCATCATCGATGTGGGTGTCATAGTATTGGACATATTCTGCGGCATAACCTCCGATGAACTTGCCGTCTTTCTTGGCCCAGATAATACCGATGCCTGTGGCAATCGCTTTGTGCTCATTATAGTTGGCACCATTGCCGGCAATTATCACCTCAAGCACAGCGCCATGCTTGAACTGAGCGGGGAGATCGGGACGATACTGATGAGCGGGATATTTGTCTGCGAATTCCTTGGTGATAGTCACGAGATTGCCACGACATTCGGGAGGAAGCACCGATGTGTACGGGATTACATTGAAGTTTTCGATACGGGCCATGAGAAGGGCCGAATCGTATGCGAAAGTTTCATAGGGCTGGGGTGGAATACCGTCGTTGAATGCTCCTGTTCCGCCGGTGATGAAACCGAATGTCGGGTAGCGTGTACCTCTTTGTTCGTCCATAATTTCAATAATTTTAAGAGTGAGTAAATTGAATTAGATGACATTTCAACACATTAAACATATTAGAAGAAAGAGTGTTTAATCGTTCTGATAAAATAGGAGTTTTCGTATGCTTTTGAGTACTATACGTACATCCATGAAAGCCGCATGCAATAGCCCTCAGCTCACAGATAATACAGATTCCTTACCTTCCAAACTCTCACCTAAAGAAGTTCCCAATTAGCAATCTTTCTTCCTATGAAGATGGGGTTTTTCTTGCTGTTTCTCTCATCTTTAAGTAATAATAACTAGGATGTTCAGTTAGACGTTCCTAAAAAGCGGCTAAAAAACACCGAAAAATTTATAAAAAATCACGCTCTAAAATTTCTTGATTTTAGTGGCAAAATAGCACAATGAAAATTTGGATAATTCACTGATTTTTAGTACCTTTGTAGTATATTTCAATACTTTATAAGATATGAAAAAGTCTGATTCAAAGCCCCTCAAAGAGACTCCTGAACAGGAGCTCAAACGCCTTCGCAAGGAAAATGCCAAACTGAAGCGTCAACTCGACAAACAGAAGGACGAAGACAAGGCCAAGATAAAGGAGATAAAGAAGGAACTCAGCAAGGAACGTAAAAAAAAAGACGTGCAGAGAGTGAAGCTCTCCGAAGAACAATGGAAGTCGCTTTCGAGCCTGTTGCCGGATATCGATACTCTTTTCAGATAATACTGCTTTGCGTCCTTATCTACGCCCGTACAAGCTGCGGCCTGCGCACCGTTGTGGAGATCCTCAATATCTTTGAGGAAGTCCTTGAGGGAGGATGCGGAAAGGCTCCGTGTCATAACTCCGTCAGGGACTGGCTCCGCAAACTCGGGTTCTCCGTCTATGAGGATGACATGCCGCTTTCATACAAGCATGCTGATGTCATTGACGAGAGCATCACGGTCAACAGGGAGAAGCTCCTCGTTGTCCTTGGGGCTCCCTCCGAACATAAAGGCCGGCCGACCAAACATGAGGATGTGGTTGTGCTCGACATGAAGGTCGGTGAGAGTTTCAAACGTGATGACATCAAGCAAGAGCTAAAGAATGCCGATGAAAAGGCGGGGCAGAAAGCCGACTACGCCATTTCAGATGGAGCACATAACCTTGTAGGAGGAATCAAGGATTATGGACTTCCGCATTATCTGGACATCAGCCATACCTTGGGCAACTGCATGAAGCACGTCTATGGGGAAGATAATGAATTTAAGGAACTTACAACAAAACTTGGCAAGATACGCCTTAAATACCATCTTACCGGGAAGGCTTGGCTGCTCCCCCCGAACATGAGGTCTGTCGCCCGTTTCATGAACCTCTCCAGTTGGGTGACATGGGCCAATGACATGCTCGGATGCATCGATTCCCTGAAGGAGGAGTATCAGGAGGCTTACGGATTTGTCAAGGACTACAGGACTCTGATTGAGGAGCTGCTCGTCGATGTCGAGGCCATACGCCATCTTGAGGATATCTGTAAGAACCAGGGATATGGCAAGAGGATGGACGCCGTCTGCAAGGACTACATCATCCGCAATGTCATAGGCAACGCCAACAATAGGCGAGCCAGTCTTGGGCTTGAGCTCCTGGACTATTTCAACAAGATCAGCGAGGTCGCAGACAATGCAAAGGGCATCGTCAATATCTCCTCTGACATCATCGAGTCGATCTTCGGGGTGTTCAAGGGGAAGATGTCTTCAAACAAGCTGAATGGGATTACATCCCTCGTGCTTCTGCTGCCTCTTTATCCAAAAGTCGCTGTCTATTCTGTCAGCAAAAAACAAGATTTCAAAGAACGCTTGGCCAATGTTAAACTCGCGGATGTGGATCTCTGGGACAAGGAGAACCTATCCGAAAATGTGGTGTCCAAACGTATCAAAACGCTCAAAAATGCGGGCTGATTTGGGTACGCTTAACTGAACACCCTAAATAATAACCAAAAAGTAGGGAGAAAAATGAATAAAAGTAGGGAGAAAACATTGGCAAGTAGGGAGAAAATGATTAAATTAGCTAAAAGATTTGCGATATGGCAACAAGCACACTGCGCGATCTCTTGCGGAAGCAATAGGCATAACTCTGAAAGCCATCGAAAAGCAACTATCCAAACTAAAAAAGCAAGGAAAGATAGAGCGGATTGGTCCGGCAAACGTGGGATTTTGGCGTGTGAAGTAGGAATAATAGTTGCAAATTTATTTGGAGATTAGAGAGAAACGCTTTATCTTTGTGGAAATTTATTGTATTTAGTTATGGAGAAGGCAAAGAATGTAGATGAGTTTGTAAGATTAGTGGCAGATGTTCTGTTGGCAGGATATAGGGTTTATTGTGACCCGGATGAGTTGACTTATTATTATATCACACCCGATGAAGTGTCGGATTACATCGACTACATAGAGATGGACGATGATGAATTTGAGGAAGAAATCGAAGGAATGAACGATTCTGATGTCCAAGAACTGAGAGAAATGAGAGATGGGGTCTGGTTGCCGAAGCGCCTGGACACACCTGATTCTAATATACAGTTTACCTGGATGGAGGAATTCGCTGAGTCTGAAGTGGAATCCATACGAGTGGCAAATGAGATTCTGCATGTGCTTTCTGGTAGAAGACCATTTGCATGCTTCA
>WFLX010052052.1_pt2 | contig 15396 bp, 12 predicted proteins | sample 4967041 | NCBI WGS metagenome assembly WFLX01 (sample SAMN12857096, study PRJNA449069) | gut metagenome | isolation source: stool from male and female vole | host: Microtus ochrogaster | place: USA:Florida | collected 2017 | reverse complement strand
TTGCTACCGGCACGGGCGACCTGGCCCTGCTGCTTGCCCGCCGCATTCCGGGCGCTACCGTTACCGGCATCGACCTTTCGGAGGGCATGATTTCCGTGGGGCGCAAAAAAATTGCTCAGGCAGGCCTCGAAAACCGCATCAAGCTCGTTGCCGGCGACTGCCTGGCTCTCCCCTTTGCCGACAATAGTTTCGACTGCATAACGGTTGCCTACGGAGTGCGCAACTTTGCCGACATTCCCGCCGGGCTGCGCGAAATGCAGCGCGTTCTGCGCCCCGGCGGCCGGCTCTGCATAATCGAGCTGTCGGTGCCGGTAAATCGTGTGGTCAAGCCGTTCTACAATATCTACACCCGCGGAGTAATTCCCGCGCTCGGCCGCCTTATTTCGCACGATTCGCGGGCCTACAGCTACCTGCCCGAAAGCATCGCCGCCGTTCCCCAGCGCAGCGCCATGACCGCGCTGATGGAGGCAGCCGGGCTGTGCAACGCAACCTTCCGTCCGCTCACTTTCGGGGTGTGCACAATCTACCTGGCCGACAAATAAGGGTGTTCATAACCTGTTGAAAAGCGGTTGAAAACGATGTTGATAACTTCAGGCCCCCTCGGCTCAACCTTTTGCAGCCCCCGGTTGTTGATAATTATTAAGAGGTTATTGACTATGAAAGTCAGAAAAATTTATTAACTTTGCGTGTTGTTAACAGCATGTTGATAACTATGTTTTTCAGCTGATTTTCAATCACTAAGATTGTTGATAAGTTGGTCAACACCTGTCAATAAGGTTTAATAACTCAAATTTGCAAGCCTTTTGCCAAAAAGTTATCATCAGTTTCAACAGCCCTTATTCTTATTTTCTTTCTTTTTTAATTTTAAAATTTTATTCTAAAACAATAAAGAAATAATAAACGATGGTCGAAAACCCCGAACTCGTTGAAAAAATCAAACGCCTCAAGCAGCAGCGCCAGGCAGTGATTCTGGCCCACTACTATACTCGGCCCGAAATTCAGGAGCTCGCCGACTATATCGGCGACTCACTGGCCCTGGCCCAGATTGCCGCGCGCCTCAAGGAGCCGGTGATTGTTCTTTGCGGCGTGAACTTCATGGCCGACACCGCAAAAATTCTTTGCCCCGACAAAACCGTTCTGCTCCCCGACCTCGAAGCGGGCTGCTCGCTGGCCGACAGTTGCCCCGCCCCGGAGTTTGAAAAGTTCGTAAAGGCCCACCCCGACCATTTCGTTATAAGCTACGTCAACACCTCGGCCGAGGTAAAGGCCCTGTCAGACCTGCTGGTAACCTCGGGCAACGCCCGCAAAATCGTTGACTCCCTGCCCAAGGATCAGAAAATAATCTTCGGACCCGACCGCAACCTGGGCAACTACATCAACAGCGTTACCGGGCGCGATATGCTTTTGTGGGATGGCGCATGCCACGTTCACGAGCAATTCTCGGCCGAAAAGCTTGCCGAGTTGAAAAAGCAATATCCCCAAGCCAAGGTTCTGGCCCACCCCGAGTGCAAGAAGCCGCTGCTGCTCATGGCCGACGTAGTAGGCTCCACGGCGGCGCTGCTCAAGGCAGCCACCGAGGCTCCCGCCGGTTCGCAGTTCATAGTGGTTACCGAAAGCGGTATACTCCACGAAATGCGCCGCCTATGTCCCGACAAGGAGTTCATACCGGCACCACCGACCGACTCGACCTGCGCGTGCAACGACTGCGCCTACATGAAGCTCAACACCCTTGAAAAGCTCGCCGCTTGCCTCGAAAACATGGCGCCGGAAATCACCGTAGACCCCGCCGTTGCCGAGCGTGCCCGCAAACCTATCGAGCGGATGCTACAGCTCAGTTAATCAGAAATCTGTAAATAAATACAATATATATAATATGGAAAACTTAGACAAATACCATCAGGCCGTGGCCGACTCCAAGGTCGTTGCCGACGACGCTGCCGTTAAAGCCGCCGTTAACGAAATCATAGAAAAACACTATAAGGAGAACTTCAACAAGGAAGTATTCAAAAAAATATTCAACTCCATCGATCTGACTACCCTCACCGCCAAAGATTCGCCCCGCTCCGTGGCGCAGTTTACCGAAAAGGTAAATAACTTTGAAAACGAATATCCCGACCTGCCCAACGTGGCCGCNATNTGCGTGTATCCNAACTTCGTTCAGCTGGTGCGCACCGTGCTCGACGTNTCGGCCGTAGAAATNGCTNCCGTNTCGGGNGGTTTNCCNGCCTCGCAGACCTTCCAGGAGGTTAAGGTTGCCGAAGTGGCCCTGGCCGTAGAAGCCGGTGCCGACGAGGTAGACATTGTTCTCAACGTAGGTAACTTCCTCGATGGCGACTACGAAGAGGTGTGCGACGAAANCGCCGAGCTNAAACATGCCGTGCGCTCCTCGCGCCTCAAGGTGATTCTCGANACCGGCGCCCTGGAAACCGCCGAAAACATCAAGGCCGCCTCTATTCTGGCCCTCTACTCGGGCGCTGACTTCCTGAAAACCTCTACCGGCAAGGAATATAGCGGCGCATCGCTCGAAGCAGCCTACGTAATGGCCCAGTGCATTAAGGAATATTACGAAAAAACCGGCAATCGCGTAGGCTTCAAGGCCGCCGGCGGCGTGCGCTCAACCGACGATGCCGTTAAATACTACACCATAATTAAGGAGGTGTTGGGCGAAGAATGGCTCACCAACGAATATTTCCGCATCGGCGCCAGCTCGCTGGCCAACGCCGTGCTTGCCGACATTACCGATAAACCCGGACTGAAATTCTTTTAAATGAAAAAATATTGGATCATAGAGAATGGCAAACCTATAGGGCCTTTCTCGCAAAGCGAACTCAAGGTGCGCCGCGATTTCACGGCCGACCTGCCCGTATGGTGTGCGGAACTCCCCGACTGGACCACAGTCGGAGAGTTTCCCGAACTCGCCTGCCTGCTCGAAGCTCCTGCCGAACAGGAGCCGGAGCAGCCTCGGGTTGAAGAGCCTGCCGCTGATCAGCCGCGCAACGGGTTTTTTGAGCCGCAACCGATGATGCAGCCGTTTATACTCGCAACTCCGCCCGACGAAATCAATGGCGTTAAGCGGCCCAAAAGCTACATGGCCTGGAATGTAGTGGCCCTGCTCTGCTGCTGTCTGCCAGCCGCCGTCGTGGGCCTGATATACTCAAGCCGTGTAAACCAAAAGTGGATGCGCGGCGACGTTGAAGGCGCCATCAAAGCCAGCGATTACGCCCAGTGGGCCTTCATCATCAGCTTTACCCTCGGCCTCATCACCTGGCCCCTCCAGTTCCTCTTTATTTGAGGCAGGCTCGGAGAGCCTTAAGTGTGGTAAACCCCGGGCTTCAGCCCGGGGAGAAAGCCCCCTAACATAGGGCCTCGGAGAGGGCCCTTGTAAAAATCGGATATCTATGAGTAAAGTTTGCGCACTGTATCATATTGTGTTTTGCACTGCAAAGCGCGAAATGACTTTGTCGTTAGAGCATCTTCCTGATTTATATAAGTTTATAACTTCCATAATTAAGGAAAACAATTGTAAGCTTATAAGAATTGGGGGAATACAAAATCATGTGCATATACTCATAGATTTAAATCCGGCAGTTTCCTTATCGTCGCTGATGCAAACCGTTAAAGGAACTTCATCTTCGTTTTTGCGGAGAAATCCAAAGTTTCCTTGGTTTGGTGGATGGGCTAAGGAATATTTTGCATGTTCGGTTTCTCCTGACAGGAAAAATACTGTTATTGAGTATATTAGGAATCAACAAACTCATCATTTGGGATCAACTTTCGACAACGAAATTCTTAGCTTTTACAAATATGCTCATTTAGAGTACGACTCTCGCGACCTGCAATAGACCCACGAAGGCCCTCTCCGAGGCCCGTATATGGGTAGCCCCTACTCCCCAGGCTGAAGCCTGGGGTTTACCATACAATCGGCTCTCCGAGCCGCCAGTGAGGTAAGGGGGTGCCTCGGAGAGGGCCCTAATGACAATAGGGATTATTACGATGGGCCTCTCCGAGCCTGGGTTAGCTTTGGAGGTGGAAGCCGCGGAGGGCGAGGTGGCGGAGCATGTCGTAGGTCATGGCCTCGGTGTAGTAGCCGACGATGTGGGCCGCCCAGTCGTTGGTCGACTTGGTGCCCGAGCGCGTTTCATTGTAATGGCTGATTTCTGCGTCGTAGGCCATCAGGTCTGGCGTCAGGTCGTCGGTACGATAGTGGTTTGAGTGCACCAACAGGCTCAGCGGCTGCTTCGGCTTGAGGTCCGGCTCTTCGCGGGGAATGCCTAAGGCCAGCCCGCAAACAACATACACACCCTTGGGCAACCCCAACTCGCGGGCTATGCCCTCGGGGTCGGCTGTGCGCGCATAGCCTATGCAGCAGGTGCCCAGCCCCACGGACTCGGCGGCCACCACGGCGCTCATCATCGCCAGCGTGGCATCGACTGTGGCCACTATCAGGCCGTCGACCGTGTTTTCAAACTCCGGCATCTCTATGCCCTTGGCGCGGGCTATGGTGCGGATTTTATTGTAGTCGCCGCAAAAGGCCAAAAAGTGGTTGCAGGTTTTAATCTGCTTTTGGCCGGTCATTTCATAGAGTCGCTCCTTGAGCTGCTGGTCGGTAACGTCGATAACCGAAAACTGCTGACCGTTGTAGCTCGTGGGGGTATTGCGTATAGCGTCGTAAATCAGGGCCATATCGTCGGCAGATATGGCTTCGCGCTCATAGCGGCGCACCGAGCGGCGGCCGCAAAGGGTATCTTTAACTGTTTTCATACACTGAAATAACGAAAAAAATTGAAATTTAGTTTAAAAAATTACATTTTAGTAACATTTTGTTATAAAAAATTTGAAAATAAAAAAAATTTGTCTAATTTTGGCGGCATATTACTTACAATTAGGTACTATNATTCANAATTTAAACACTTAACAAATNAAAAGATTGTACTCCTTAATNNTGTNGGCAGCAGTTGNTATCGCAGCATCCGCAGGCACATCAGAAGTAGTAAATACTTTTGATAGTAACTATGCCAAAAATGCGGTAGTCAACCGTCAAGTTAGCAGACTTCTTGATGTTAAAAAGTCTATGGAATTCAAAGGTTTGGAGCGTGTTGCCAAAGCTCCCAGAAAAGCCGATGGAACCCAGTCAAAATATGATGGCGAATACATTCTTACTTTTATTGATGGTATTTTTGATAATTCGACCGGTGAAAGTGTACAATACGAAGTTAACGTAACTGCAAGCAACGGCGTTTTAACTATTGATTCTGAAGAATTTAATCCTATTAAGGCCCAGATTGATGAAGAAACCGGTGTGGTTACTTTTGTTAATACCTATTTAGGTGCAAGTTCTTCTTATGCTTTTTCCTACATTCCGGTAGATTTCAAGAATCAAGCAACTTTTGTAAGTTTTACTGCTACCTTTAACGAAGATGCTACTGAATTAGTCTTTCCCAGTGCTACCGGTATTTTGGAAGGTGGCTGGGGCTGGACCAGTGCTTGGCAAAAGACTGCTGCTGTAAAGGCCGCGCAATCATTTGATTTAAACAGTACTTATTTTGGAGGATGGTTTTTTGGCTATTTATTTGATAGCATGAAAAAAGGCGGTTTTACATACGCTTCAGCCGGTAAAGTTACCTACTACGACGGCTTGATGACCGTTAACTCTGCTATCAACGAAATTTACAGCTGGGATATTGAAATAGAAGAGTGCAACGAAGTCGAAGGTTTGTATCGCATGCAGCCCTACGCTGTTGAAAATCCTGTTGGTACCGCACTTGGTCTTGGCGTAGACACTGAAACCTACGTTTATGTAAATATTTCCAACCCTGAAAAAGTATTTACCAAAGGCCAATTCTCTCCCTACGGTGTGGAAACTTTCAGTGGTGTGAATGCTGAAAATAATTTCAACGCTGACTATTATGGCACCTACCAAGATGGAATTATAGAATTCCCCGAACCCTCTTTTGCTTTTTTAGATACTGCTGAAAATGGATGGTATATTGTTTCCAACGAAGGTCAGCCCAGCCTGCGCATAGTTTTTGAAGGTGCTGCTGTTAAAGATTACACCATTGAAGCTTACACCGACAGCCCCGCAAGTGCAAACAACACCTGGACGGTTTCTGTTGCCAAGGGTGCTGACGTAGCATCGGTTAAGTATGTGGTGCTTCCTTATGATTTCGATTACAGCATCGCTGTAAATGCCGGTATTACTATTGAGAAGTATGGTGCCGTTGTTACCGGCGATTCGTTCACCGTGTCTCCCGCTACTTCGAACGTTCTCAACAAACCCATGACCGAGTCAGACTTCGCAATTGTTTATGTTGGTGCATTCAACGAAGCCGGTGTAATGAAGGGTTATACTCAACTTTCTTTGGCTGTTATTTTCGACGCTGAGCAGGATGGCTGGACCACTGTTGGTACTACTACTTTCACCGATCCTTACTTCAGCGGTTTCCTCGGCGGTAATTTCACATTTGATAATGTTGAGGTTCAGGCCAAGGCCGATAATTCCGCAGTGTATCGCCTTATCAATCCCTATGTTGGTTTGACTCAATATGTTGATGGCATTGAATATGTTGCCGGCGACAAAACTGTTGCTATGGTTATTGACGCAACCGATCCTACTTGGGTTGCTCTTCCCCAGTGCATGACCGGTATTGCAGACCCCGACTACGGCTATGCAGCTGTTGGTAATATCGCCGCTCTGGGCTACGACAAAGAAACTATGCCCGCCGGAATTGGCGTTGTAACACTGGAAGATAACGTTGTTAAACTTGCATCTCAATCACCCTTTATCCGCTTTAATTATGAATGCGAACCCGGCAACTGGTGGAGACTGAAATCTACCGGCGAAATTACCCTCCCCGCAATTACCGTTGACGTAATCGTTAAGGGTCAGGACGGTACCGCTCTCGAAGGTGTTAAAGTTGCTTTGGCTTCGGCAGCTGAAGAAGGAATCGACACTCAGTCTGACGAAAACGACATCGTTACCGATGCCGAAGGTAAGGCTACCATCGACGTTCCCTTCACCACCGGCTATTTCGGCAAGGTTAATATCGACGTTGAAGGCAAAACTACCGAAGTAACCCTCAATGGTGCTAAAAACGAAGTTGAAGTTACTATCGATACCACCGGCATTAAGGAAGTTAGCAGCGTAAGCGCCGACAAGGTTGTTTATGACATCCAGGGCCGTCGCGTTGCCAACCCCACCCGTGGCCTCTACATTGTTAACGGCAAAAAAGCCTTCGTGAAATAATTCACCGTAAGGTTAGCAATATCAGGCGCCTGCTCCCTGTGCGGAGCGGGCGCTTTTTGCGTTTTAGAAAAAAATGCGTAACTTTGACGATATATTATTCACAATTTAAGCACTTAACGAATGAAAAGATTTTACTCTATGATGCTGTCGGCGCTGGTTGCCGTAGCGGCATCGGCAACCGCTCCCAAGGTTGCGGGCGAGGTGGTTTCTCCGNTTNGCNGCGGCCTGAACTTCAAGGCTGCGGTAGAAAANTCGGAGCGTGGCNTCCGCGCTAACCTNACGTCGCAAACCGCGGCCAAACACACTGCCGCAACCGCTTCGCTCAAGCGCAAGTCTCCCCGCAAGGCCGAAGGCGCCGAGGGCTCAAAATATGACGGCATTTATATTCTTTCGCTCGGCGACTATTATTTCTACACCTCGATGGGTCCGGTAGACATTGAAGTCGAGCTTTTTGTTGAAGATGGCATGGCCGAAATCTATGACCTGAGCGAAGAATGGTTTATCAGCGGCGTTCTTGCCGACTTCGACGAGGAAACCGGCGTTATGACTTTCAGCAACATGTATATCGGCGAGCTGGAAGATGATACCGACGGCAGCATGGATGCAATCTCGTTCATGCCCACCCGCTATGATGAAGCTGCCGAAGACCTGAACTTTATCGGCCAATTTTCGATTACCTACGACGAAGCCTCGGAATCGTTCGTCTTCCCGACCGACGGCGACTACGGCTTTTCGTGGGCGTATTGGAACAGCGGCTCAAACCCCGCTTATCTCGAAGATGCTCAGTCTTTTGCCACTCCCCAGGGCTATTATAACCTGTTTGACGTAGAGGCCATGGAAAAGGCAAGCCAAACCTGGAGCCAGATCGGCACCGGCGAATGGTATGAAGGCCTGCTGACGATCTACAACGACGTTGACGAAGGCTGGCACTGGCCCGTGAAAATCGAAGAATGCGACCAAACGCCAGGCCTTTACCGCATGAAGCCCTACGCAGTGGCCAACAACCCCATTGCGCAGATTATCGGTTATACCGATAGCTACACAACGGTCATTGTTGATGCCACCAACCACGAAAAAGTTTACACCATAGGCGATTTCGAGCCCTACGGTCTCACTACTTTCTGTGGCTTCAACCCTGAAAACGAGTTTGAAGACGGCGATGGCTACGGCACTCTCAAAGATAAGATCATTACGTTCCCCGACGCGTCGTTTGCCTATTTCGACTACGATGAGTACCGTTGGTACACCTATTCCAAGGATTTCAAAATCGCCTTGCCCGGCGCCGTTGTTAAAGACTATGTTTTGAAGGCAACAACCGAGTTTGCATGTTCCGACGGACCGACTACCACCGTTAACCTCACCGTCGGCGCCGACATCGTCAAGACCTATATGGACGTTTATAAAGGTTATGCCGACACTTCCTACGGCACTAACGGCCAGATCGTTGCTGCCAACGGCACCGAAGTGCCCGCCGGCTCAAGCGTGACCTTCAACACTCCCGCCGAGCGCGGCCACTACTCAATAATGTTTGCCGGCGTTGATGCCGACAACAACGTTGTTGCCACCTCAACCACCTATCAGATTGTCGACGGCGAGGCTGATGCCGACTGGAAGGTAGTGCCCAACACCACCACCAAGTTCACCGAAGGCTTCCTGGCCGGCATGTTTGGCAACATCGACGCGGAAGATTTCAACGTTGTGCTCGAAGAAAACGTCAGCACCCCCGGCCGCTTCCGCTTCGAGGCCCCCTACGCCAAACACTCTTTGGTAGAGTATTTCGCCATGGCCGACCACTCAGCCAACCATAAGCACTACATCTACGTTAATGCCACCGACCCGGCCAAGGTTTACGTTGAGCCTTCGTCGCTGGGCATATCTATGAGCGGCTTCGACGCGATTTATGTTCATACTCACGCCAATACCGGCTATTATGCCAATAACGTAATCGAAGCTCCGGCCTACGTAACGACCAACAATATCTCCAGAAACTACAGCGGCGGAACCATCAAGCTGGTAATGACCAAGAGCGATTCAAAAATCGAGGAAATCAGCGCCGGCGCCGCCGACAAGGTTATCTACGACATTCAGGGCCGCCGAGTTGCCAACGCCACCCGCGGCATCTTCATTGTAAACGGCCAAAAAACGCTGGTTAAATAACCCCGTAGCGTCAGCAATATCAGGCGCCTGCTCCCTGCGCGGAGCGGGCGCTTTTTGCGTTTTAGAAAAAAATGCGTAACTTTNNAGNNGAAAATNAAGGGAATGNGNTGAAAGTCCCCAACAGTACCCGCTGCTGTGAGTTCCAAATAACGGGGAGTCCGCAAATCAGCCACTGGCCTCAGGGCCGGGAAGGCGCGAGGCTCCGGAACGAGTCAGAAGACCTGTTTTTCTGCTGCCGGCGGGCAGCCATGGTCGGGATCTTTAACCTTTAATTATTATTTATAATGTACAAAAAATTTCTTCCGCTACTGGCCCTGGGCCTCGCAGCATGCAGTGAAAACGAAAAGAACGTTGAACCCGCAACCGGCGATAACTTCCTGTTTGAGCGCGGTGTTTACGTTCTCTGCGAAGGCAACATGGGTGCCAACAAGGCTCAGCTCGACTTTCTGAACCTGAAAAACAACGATTTTATCAGCGACGTTTACACCCGCGCCAACCCCGACGAGGTTTTGAGCCTGGGCGATTCCGGCAACGACCTGAAAATTCACGGCCCGCTGCTCTATGCGGTTGTCAACGGCTCGCACAAGGTTGAGGTGATGAACGTTCGCAATGCCCTTTCNATGGGCAGGATTAACGTTGATTCGCCCCGCTATATAGCCTTCGACTCGCGCGAGCAGGGCTACGTAACCTCCTACGTTTCCGATCAGCAGCCGCAAGGTTCGGTTGTGCGCTTCGATGTGTCGACCCAGCAGGTAACCGGCCGCGTAGCCGTGGGCGTAGGGCCCGAGGAAATGGTGGTTATCGGCGATTCGCTCTACGTTGCCAACAGCGCCAACTTCGACCTTGGCATTTACGACAACACCATAACCGTCATTGACCTCAACAGCTTCGAGGTTGTTGACAACATAGTTGTTGCCCCCAACATGCAGCATCTGCGCGTCGACTCCGAGGGCAGAATGTATGTTAACGCACGCGGAAACTATTTCGACATCCCGGCCGGATTCTACCGGCTCACGCCTACCGACCGCACCGAGGGCAAAATCTGGACGGTTGAGCAGCTGCCGCTGAATATGTCGAACTTCATGATTGGCAAAGACGTGCTTTATGGCTACGAGCAGGTCTACGATGCCAACTGGAATGCAACCTATGTTTACAATAAACTGGATTTGAAAACGTTAACTGTAAGTGACTGGACTTTCGACGACCAAGAAAAGATTCAAACGCCCTACGCGCTGGCAATTTCTGCCGACGGCAAGAGTTTTTACGTAACCGACGCCAAAAACTATGTCAGCTCCGGAGTGCTTCGCTGCTACGATGCCGACGGCAAGCTCAAGCAGCAGTTCACAACCGGCGATATTCCCGGCCACATCGCTCTGTTAAATTGATTAAATGAACAAATATCTTCTCTCCCTTCTACTGATTCTGACGGCGCTGACCGCCTGCGACCACACCGCCTCGCCGGTGCCGGAGCCCCCGGTGCCGGTCGACCGCGTGGTGCTGGTCTATATGGAGGCGCGCAATAATCTCAGCGGCGAGGCGCTCGACGATCTCGCGGAAATGAAGCGCGCCGAAATTCCCGCCGGCAACCGCTTGCTGGTTTACCGTTCGCGCTACGGCGAGCCGCACCCCGACCTGATAGAGATTTTTCAGGGCGGCGACTCGGTGTTGAAATCTTACGCCGACACCGTTCTGGCCACCGACCCCGCCCAGATGGCCCGGGTTATTTCCGACGTNCATCAGTTAGCCCCCNCCAAGGAGTTCGGNATGATTTTCTGGAGCCACGCCTCGGGCTGGCGCCNGAAGTCGGCCCNGGCAGCCGACGCGCGCGGCTTCGGCTCGGAAAACGGCCGGATGATGACCGTTACGCAGATGGCCTCGGCGCTTGGCCGCGACCGCAAAATCGACTTCCTATTTTTTGACTGTTGCTATATGGGCTGCGCCGAGGTTGCCTACGAGCTGCGCAATAGCGCCCGCTATTTCGTGGCGTCGGTGTGTGAAGTTCCCGCCGGCGGCATGCCCTATCATCTGACTGTGCCCGAACTCTTTAACCCCGACATGGTCGAAGGCCTAAAAAACACCATTGACCTCAACGTTGATTATTACCGCAACGCAACTTCCGTGCAGTGTCCGTCAACGCTGGCGCTGGTCGACCTGTCGAAAATGGACGAGCTCATCGAGGCGGTGCGCCCCACTATCGGCGGCAAGGTGCCGTATAGCTTTCTGTGGCAGCGCTTTTCGCGCAACGCTCCCTATCGCGACATGTTTACCGACCTTGGGCAATATATGGAGGCCTTGGGAGGCACGATGCCCGAGGGCGTGATTCTTCACGAAGACCACACCGACAGCGTATGGGGCACGATTTCGCTGAGCTATTGCATCGGACTTTCAATTTTTTATCCTAACTTTGCAACCGGAATTGACTATACCTACAAGGGCTATGACACCCTTGAGTGGGCCAAATATCTGAACCTCAACGCATCGCTAACCCCCGAAGCACCCTAAACCATACTGCATAACGATAATGGAAGAAGCACTGAAAATCGAAAAAGGAATGGCGCTGAACGACTTTTTGTCGGTTATTGCCCATCAGGCCGTAAATTTTTGCATACATCTGGTAGTTGCCATAGTGGTTTTCTACGTTGGCCGCTTTATAGTTCGCAAAATCAACGCCCTTGTTAAAAATATCCTGACCAAGCGCAATGCCGATCCGTCGATTGCTTCGTTCGTTAAGTCGGCAATTGAAATTACGCTCTATTTCGTGCTGATAATCGTTGTTGTCGGCATTATGGGCATCGAAACCAGCTCATTTATCGCGCTGTTTGCATCGGCCGGCGTTGCCATCGGTATGGCCATGAGCGGCACCCTGCNGAACTTTGCCGGCGGAGTGCTGATTCTTTCGCTGCGCCCCTACAACGTTGGCGACTACATCGAGGCCCAGGGCTATGCCGGCACCGTTAAGGCCATTCAGATGTTTTCGACCATCATAACCACGCCCGACAACAAAACCATTATCATACCCAACGGCGGCCTGAGCAACGGAACCATCAACAACTACTCGCGCCAGGAGCTGCGACGCGTCGACTGGACTGTGTCGCTGGCCTACGGAACCGATTTCGATGCCGCAAAGGCCGCGATTCTCGATATCCTCGCCGCCGACAGCCGCATAGTCAAGGCCCCGGAAGTTTATCTGGGAGCCCTGGCCGACAGCTCCGTGAACTTCACCGTCCGCGCCTGGGTAAAGGCCGCCGACTACTGGCCCACTTTCTTTGAGGTTAACGAAAAGGTTTACGCCGAACTGCCCAAACGCGGGCTGCAATTCCCATTCCCGCAACTCGACGTTCACGTTTCGCAAGCCTGATGAAACTCACGATTTTAGGCTGCGGAAGCGCAAGCCCCTCGCTGCGACATTTGCCCTCAAGCCAGGTTATCGAACATGGCGGCAAACTCTTTATGATCGACTGCGGCGAGGGCTCTCAGCTCGAAATGATGCGTCGGCGGCTTAAATTCGGCAAACTCAACAATATTTTTATCTCCCACATCCATGGCGACCACTTCCTGGGGCTGCCGGGGCTGCTGTCGACCATGGCCCTCCACGAAAAAGGCTCGGCAGTTACGGTTCACTGCGTGGCCGAGGGTGCGGAGATTCTCAAGCAAATCCTCAAGGTGATTATCGGCGACACGCCCTTCGACATTCATTTCAACATTATCGACCCGAAGGTTACCGGACAGCTGCTCTATGAAGATAACTTGCTGACCGTTACGTCGTTTCCGCTATATCACCGCGTAAACTGCACCGGCTTCATATTTCGCGAAAAGGAGCGTGGNCGCCATATCGACGGNCNCGCGGCGCAGTTCCACGGCGTACCCCACTATTTCATGGCCAACCTGCGCGCCGGCGAAGATTTCGTCAANCCCGACGGCACNGTAGTTGCCAACGCGCTGCTCACNGCCGACCCCACCCCCGCGCGCAGCTATGCCTACTGCACCGACACCGCCGCCGACCGCCGCATAGTTGCGGCCATCCGCGGGGTCAACACCGTTTTCCACGACTCCACCTATGGCGACGACGGTGAGCCAAATGCCGCCCACTATGGCCANTCCACGGCGCGCCAGGCCGCTAACATTGCGCGTCTGGCCGGTGCCGAAACCCTGATTTTAGGCCATTTTTCGAAGCGCTACGACTCCGAGGAGCCGCTGGCCGCGCAGGCCGCGGAAGTTTTCCCGGGAAAGATTATAATTGCCCGCGAGGGGTTGACCGTTGACCTATGACTCAGGAAGATTTGAGAATGATGGACGCCGCGCTCGACGAAGCGCGCCANGCGCTCGACGAGGGGGAAATTCCCGTGGGCGCCGTGGTTGCCTGCAAGGGAAAAATCATTGGACGCGGACATAACATGACCGAGCGCCTGGGCGACGTTACGGCCCACGCCGAAATGCTGGCCATAACCGCNGCCGCNGCCACCNTNGGCGGCAANTANNTNNGNGANTGCACGNTNTANGTNACCATGGAGCCCTGCCTNATGTGTGCNGGCGCCATAGGNTGGAGCCAGGTNTCGAGAGTNGTTTACGGCGCCGAAGANCCGCGCCGNGGNTTNCNCGNGCTCACCCGCAGCGACCGCCCGGTTCTGCACCCCTCCACGCAGCTCCAGGGCGGCGTCCTTGCCGACGAAGCCCGCTCCCTCCTCCGCCGCTTCTTCGACCTCCTCCGCAAATAACCCCCAACCGCTGATTGTCAGCATGTTGGGGGCTATTTAGTGCTCGAAGCGGGACTCGAACCCGCACGGCCGCAATGGCCAGGGGATTTTAAGTCCCCAGTGTCTACCATTTCACCATTCGAGCCGGTGTTTTGTGTGGCAAAGTTAGCGATTTTTTCGTAACTTGCAAAATTTTGTGTAACTTTGCAGCGTTATGTCAGCTAACAGTACTAAATTTTTGCCTGATATTTGAAATTTACACGCCAACAACGTTTAGGGCTTTTGCTCACTGCGATTCTCATGGCCTTGCTGGCCCTGGTTTTCGCCCTTACGCGCCCGGCCCCGGCAGTCAGCGCCCGGTCGGACCAATCCGACAAGTCAGACAAGTCAGACAAGTCAGACAAGTCAGACAAGTCAGACTCAATTGCCCCCCTACCCCCACCCTCGCGAAATCCCCTCGACGAAGAATTCTGATGAAAATATTGATTAACTCGCTGCGCGTGCGCGCATTTCACGGCGTTCTGGCCCAGGAGCGCACCGTTGGCCAGGAATTTGAAATTTCGGCCGTTTTGAGCGTGGACTATGGCGGCGCCGACTCAATCGATGCCACCGTCAACTATGCCGAAGTCTGTGACCTGTTAGTTGCTGAAATGCAGCAACCAAGCGACTTGCTGGAGCATTGTGCCCTGCGCCTGTGTGAAGCTCTGAAGCGCCGATTTCCGGCCATCAGCTCCGGCGAACTCACCCTTTTGAAGCTCGCTCCGCCCATTCCCCACGAGCTTTCTTCGGCCGGAGTTAGTGTTAATTTTTAGCATTTTGGCGGGTTTTTCAAAAAAAAGCGTTACATTTGCACGTTGTTTCCAATAAAAATCAAACAATTATATAATTATTTACACATTTCTATGAAAAAATTCTACGCATTTGTTCTTCTGTGCGCCATGGCGCTTGGAGCATCTGCTCAGGCTCCGTTGCGCAAAGTGCATAAAGCCCGTTCCTCTCAGGCCGTTACCGTTCTTCCGGCCGAGGACGTAACCTCCACCGGATTTACCGCCCGCTGGGAGCCGATGCCCGGCGCAGAGTGCTATCTGGTAAACGTTTATGAACCCGTAACCATTACCAAAGCCGGCAAATACACCCTGCTCGAAGAAAACTTCAACCTTGTCAACGTAGGCACCTTCCTCGAACCCTACTTCCCCGAAGAGAACCTCGACGACGACTATATCTATTTCTGCTTCTCCGACGCTTTTGACTGGACCTACACCCCCGACTGGTGGGCCTTCTACGGCGTATTTGCCCGCGNCA